>MDTB01028253.1_pt1 | contig 47298 bp, 46 predicted proteins | sample 811161 | NCBI WGS metagenome assembly MDTB01 (sample SAMN05326650, study PRJNA326480) | marine metagenome | isolation source: seawater | place: Mediterranean Sea | collected 2009 | reverse complement strand
TCAGATGCGATCTGATTTGGTTCAGGATTGTGTATGAGGAGTGTCCGTTTCGGTCCAAACAACGTGCTCAAGACAATTGATTGCAACTTCTCAATACCTTCTCCTGTATGCGAAGATATGAACAGAGGGTTCGAAAAGCCGTGCCCAGAAATCATCGCTTTCTTATCATCCAATGTCCCTTTTTCTACTGTATCCCGCTTCGTCAGAACAAGTTGGATGCGCTCCATGATTGATGTCTCCTCAACCTCCAAAGCACGTTCTGTTAATTCACGGATGGACGTCAAGAGCTTACGTTCCATTTCATCGAGAGAATCACCAGCATCAACAAGGAGAAGGAGAAGATCGCATTCAATCGCTTCTGCGAGGGTTGCCCGGAATGCTTCCAACGTTGCGTTCGGTAGACCATCAATGAATCCGATGGTATCCGCAAGAAGGACACGCGGGCTTGACTCAAGGCGACCTAATGTCGACTCAAGCGTTGAGAACAACCGATCTTCGACTAAGACTTCTTTGCCAGATAAGCGCCTGAAAAGACTGGATTTCCCAGCATTCGTGTATCCAGCAAGTCCAACGGTCTTTGCGTGTTCCTTTCGCTGCCTTCGTCGTTCTGCAGCCGATTTGACGTGTTTTCGTTGGCGTTTACGTAGCGCTGCTAATTCCCGATTTACGTTTGTAAGCACGGAACCTGCAGCGGTCTGACCTGCACCACCGTACCCAGCCCGTTCACCCGTAGTCTGCTGTTTCACAACCTCTCGAAGCACGGTTCGGTCCGATTGCAACCGAGCGATTCGTACCTGCGTTCGTGCTTCGACACTTGAGGCATGAGCCGTGAAGAGAGCGAGGAGGAGCCGAACACGGTCCCACACTTCAACACCCACAGCATCGTTAACGCCAACCAGTTGTCGTGGTGTTGCGTTGGTGTGAAGGAGAAGCAAATCCACACCGTTCCAGGGGTGTCCTTGCGTCGCTGATTGCAATTCTTCAACGACATCCTGAAGTTTTCCTTGACCCATGAACCATTTGGCATCGCCCCGTCCGCGCTGATCAATCCGTTCGACAATTTTGACGCCCATCGTTTCTGCAAGTGAAATGAATTCACTGCAATCATCGTTGTTGCGAACCAACAGCAATGCCTTGCGATTTTGGTGGTCGGATTGCGCTTCATCTGTGACCAAACCTCCCGCACCAGCAAGAAGGTCAGCCTTGGAATCCGCCATGGACAACCCTTGAAAGACGCGCATTTGATTTCATGCATTATCCTCATATGGTTACGCATGAAGGCAACCCTATGCCGTCCGAGCATCACGTCCTCATTTCTTGGTCAGGCAGTGAAGCGGAATCGAAACCCATCATCGAACTTCTCGAGCATGCTGGATACTCTTTCACAGTCGAGCGTGAAGGCGGAATTCAACTTGAAATTGTTGTTGAATCGAAGAGCATGCGCGGGTTACGCGATGCAGTCGATGAGTTGCTGGTTCAATTGTCATCGTTGGAAGACTGACTTTCCATCAATTTTGATACCGCATTTGGGTCGTGATTCTTCTCAAAGAAATCCGTTGCTACAAGATCGCCAAGTCGTTTGACACCCGCTTCAATCAAGTCTGGGTCGTTCCGTTCAGCCTCCTCCCATCGTTGCTGAGCATGTTCAGCGTAGCGTTCGTCAGCCTCTGCTTTTACTTGTTGAGCAACGGTTAAACTCTCCTCAAGCCCCTGATATTCTTCCCTTTCTTCAGCAGGTCTTGAATTACGGGCAGCATCCAAATCCGATTCCGTGATTCCCGAAGTGAACCCTCTCTGATCGTTGCCCCGCGTCATTAGTGGATTCGTTCGCTCTTTTTTGATATGCGACTTCCATTGTTCAAGCACAAGTGCTGGCGTTATTTGCCCTTCAAAATCATCGATGTCAATGTGCAAATCACTCAGCATCTCTTCCATCCAGAGGTCGGTTGCCTTCCGCAATCGAACGTGGTCCGCAAAAGCGATAACTTGTCCAATGAGGAAACAGAACGAAGCGATTAGAACGGAAGATGCGACTATGTACCCAACCAAGGCGCCAAACCCTCCGAAAAGAAATACGGACAAAACCCACCTGTTTCGCAGAGTCTGATACGAATGAACGCCTCGTGGAATGGAAACCATTCTCAACCCTCATTTCGTTTCGCAAGTTTTCTTAATTTAAGCATCGATGCTTCGTCATCGAGAGCCTCAATATCCCATCCAAGTTTTTCCACATTGGTTGCAATCATTGCATCAGCAGCAACAGTCAGCCGTTCATGGGTCATTTGCAAGAGTAGACCAATCAACAAACCCCCACCAACCGCGTAATGCCAAATTGTGGCATAAGCAACAACGAGAAGAAAAACGACAGCAATTCCGGAACCGAGAAGCGTTCGAGACCTTAATCGAGCCTTCGAATCAAGAGCATCAAGAATGGCAACAGCATGTTCACGCTTGGTCGCCATGCATCGCCCAAGAATGCCGAGGTTCTCAAGATACCGCTAATCAAACAGGTCAGCGATGAACTCATCGCTCATTCTTCGAAACTGTCTTCGCATTCGCTCCTCTTCCCGATTTTGAACAAGAACACTGTCCGTCATCGTAACATGTTGGCGTGGTTCGGATGCGATTTGCGCCAAAAGTTCAGCGAGGTTTTGTTGGATGACTGCAGTCTGTTCGGTCTGGAAAGCAAGAAGTCGTTCCATGGCAACAAACATTCGATCCTGCCGACTGGTTCGGTCTTCCAGTGCAACGGATTGTGCATTCATCGCCTCCTCTTGTCGTTTGAGAAGTTCTCTGGCAGCGGGTGTGCCGATGATGTCTCTCCGGTGGAGTTCAGCCTGAACGTTGGTGAGCGACTCGTGGAGTTGGTTGATGTTGTGAGCAGACAGATTCAACTGCTGACGAAGTTGCTGACGCTCGCGATGCAATCCTTTTCGCTCAGCTCGGTGAATCATAGCCTCACAGACGAATACACTAACGATGCCTGCTAATACAGCCACTTCAGGGTGTGCAAGTCTCCAAGTAACAAACGTCGCCCAAACCATCCATCCACAGAACACACTCGCTAGAATTCTCATATTGAGAATATGTGTCGGGACTGTAATAACGCCATATTGGGATGTCCGAGGGCTCCCGACTTCATCGCTTAATTTTTCCTAGTTTGTAATCCCACCATTAATCCAAGAAAGGAATACAACCCATATCAGGCTTCCAAGAAACAATCCAATTACACCAGAAACTCTCGCTCCGGCACGAAAACTTCCTACGAACGTTCGACCACTGTATGCTATCCCAAACCCAATCACTGGCCAAATACAAAGGGAACACATGAAGTAGGTTATGCCCACGAGTGCGGGCGAAGAAGAGTCGAATATTCCGGTCGAAGCTAAGACGAAAACAATGATTGGAATCGAAGCAGGAGCAATTATGCCAAACCAAAATCCGGCGCGAGGGTCAATCTCTTGGTATCCCTCCTCCACGTTCGATTGATCACTGAAAGCCTCAACAAGAAACACATGAGCGCAGAAAGGGCAACGTATCCTCCCCTCATATTCTAGAGGAGCGGCTAAATTTTCCCCACAGGACGGGCACGTGATCTTCAATTTCTGACCAACACTCTCCACCTGAACAGATGACATTCTTACTCACCACCGAGTGCCTCAATGATTGAGTTAAAGACAATGAATACGATCCAGAAAACGTATAATTTCAGAGACATATAAGCCCCCTTTCTGCGCGAAAAATGCTCGCCTGGATCACTCCGTGTGAGTAACCACGCCACAAAAGGCCATACGACAAGATGGCCAGCCATGAGGAATGTGAGGAAAACATAGTCGATGTAATCGAATTCGCTAACGGGACCATCGCTGTTAACAAGTATGCCCATTGAAAGAAAAGAACAACCCATTCCAACGAGGATTGGAACGAAGAGCCCAAACCAGTAGCCTTGCATGTTTTTCTTGGCCCGATTGCTAATGAATATGGACATAAAATTCTCATCCTAGAAATCCTTGAGGCTATTTTGTATCATTGATGTTAGGATTATAAAAATTATGCAAATTGAATAAAATCAGTCTCTCGATTGCGTTCAATGATACGCAGGCAACCAATTTCGACGCTAAACACTGTAATAATCGTCCCATTCAATGGGAAACTGACAGGGAAATACATCAGTTACAGGGAATTCATCTCATTCCATCGGCTCAGGCCAAGGCCTTGCTTCATTATCCCAACTTGCCCAACTACGAACCCATGGTTCCATGAACGTGGTCACATCATATCCGAGGTCACGCATGACTTCCACCGGAATGGTTGATCCGCCCTTGAAACGGATTCCTGCCCGAATGAGTGCAGAAGATTTCACTTCACCCCTTTGTTCAATGGTCTGTTGGAAATAGTAGAATTTCTCGTCAATGCCGACCATTTTTGTCCGAACCGTTGCTTTCCGAAACGGCGCAAGGCGCTTCCTGTAGCGAATTGTGGAGCCGCCTATGACGAAGGCATACTTGTTCTTTCGAACGTACCGAAACAAACCGATTCGAAATGAAATATCGTAACGCGCAAGATCACAGAAAACGAAATGCCGCCCATTGTTCACCTCAGGGTATACATCGATATCGCCGAAACCAGGACGAAAATTCCAGCGATATTCCTTCTCAATATCAAACACTTCTTGTTTGCGAAAGAAATTCCCTAGAACCATTTTCACAAGACGATGGTAAGGATACATGCTTCTCCCATCTGTAGAGGGTACTTATCCCCTCTTATCCTTGTCCTTCGCTATTCAAACAGTATTCCGCCTCGCACAAAATGGTCAACGACAGCGTCAATCCACTGAGACTTTGCTGCAAATGTAAATTAATCATATCTAAATCTATCAGAGTTGGTTTTTGAATGGCACACAATCGAAGATTCAATGGCGCAAGGCCCGCTCTAGATGGTCGAAATGAAGCAGTCATCATCAACTTCTATGAGCCCGCCAGTTGTTAGCAGATGATCGATGGCTTCGTCAATTTCTCCCTCATCAATGCCATGTTGGAGCATGCGCTCAAAAATAATTTCAAGGGTCGCTACCGGCTCGCCCTTCTCAATTTCTCCATCGACAATCATCACCACCAATTGGCAAGCAACTGCGAGAAGGGGATCATCTACGTAATCGTCTGGAAGAAGTTCAATGAATGCCTCAGCACCATGTGCTTCACCTTCCTGGATTCGTTGCTGTTCGCCTCGCTGAGACAACCCAGTAAACGTGTTGTCTTCGTCCAATCCAAAGCAATCAAAGATGGACATTTGATGCTCATCCTTGTCGGCTCCATCCGCAGCAATTCGGCCTTCAAGATCGTCAAGTCGAAATTTACGTTGTTCCAGAAGCAACCGCTCGCGCTTCAGATCATGACGCAGCAGTGCCAATGTTTGCTCTGCTTGTTGTGTTAGCCATCCATCGATGCTCCACTCTGCATCCAATCCTGCCATTACTTCGGCCATACGACGAACTGCGTCAGGAAGAGCGTTGACATCGATTAACCCTCGGGTTTCTTGGCTGTCCTCACTCATGAAGAATCCTCGGAGTTGACGGCCTTTGAAGCCTTCCCAATGAAATCGCAAAAGATTCAATCTTTTGCTTCAGAAAATTTGTACTTCATTCCATCAACGATTTCATTGAGTGCGTTTTGCAGCGATTGACTGTGGTTGTAGGAGTCAGATGTAGGAAGGTCTTGCATCGGCATGCTGAGCATGTTTTCCAAACATCTGGACAATTCATCAACAATCGTAATGCTTCCGCGTCGGGATGAGCGGGACAGCGGGTTAAGATCGATGACGATGACCGTCTTACCCATTGCAACAAGGGCTTCACAGCGGTCTCCGTCCTCCAATGGAACAAGAAGTACGTCCGCCTGTAAGATACCTCTTGATTCGCATTTTGCTCGAGGCCCTTTCAACCCAGGAATGGTCGCATCCGGGTTTTCGCCAAGAATCTCAACTTCAACCCCCAGTCGTTTTTTCCGTTCGTTTAGATCAGAAAGTAAGGCATGCATGCGCTCTGGAGTCCTGTAAAAGATGTTGACTTCGACTGGACAGTTAAGCTTCTCAGCAAGATGAAGCACTTCATCACCAGCGAGAGCCACGACGTTTCCATTGACCGAGAGAACAGGATGTTCTGCCTGTTGCAGAGACTGCAAAGCGATTTGCGATGCAAAGTGTGCGCTTGGAATCGTTCGCTCCCCGAGGAGGTAATCGTACGCTTCTCCACGACCGTGAGCGATCATCGCCGAATCAGCGAGCATTCCCTTCTTGGCTGCAACTTCAAGACGGTGACGCATCAACAATGAACGATAACGCGGGTGCGATGGGTCAGCTGCATGCTTCACGGGATCACCTTCCTAATCGATGAGCATGCTCACATCAAGTGGAGCTGTTCCACGATTGATCGCACTGGTCGAGAGAACATCCACGCCACACTCTCGCCATGCTTCTAAATCTTTGAAGACGATGTTGCCACTTGCCTCCAGAACAACCGCATCGCGAAGGCCCATATCCGTTAGTTCGCGGACCATTTCTTTGCTTCTCTCTGGACCAAAATTGTCCAACATCAACACCAGTTGAGGAACTTGTTCCTCGTCTTGTCGTTGCTTCCATGTCGTTGCTGCAACAATTGCATCTTTCTCACTGGTTACTTCCAATTCAAGGAAGGCTCCGCAATCGTTGACATCCATCGTTGAAAGAAGTTGAACAATCGCTTGCATACCGGATTCACCGGAAACGGCAAGGTCGTTCTCCTTGATCATTTTCGCGTCGTCTTTGTTGAGTCGGTGGGTAAGTCCTCCACCAAGGTGAACAGCCCATTTGTCGAGCATACCCCAGACGGTTTTCCTTGTTGCTGCAACCTGTCGAGGAGCAATCGTTGCCCAATGAGCCGCATTCGTTGCAATACCTGAAAGTTGACCCAAGATGTTGAGAATTGATCGCTCCATTCGCAGGACAGACTCTGAGTCTCCACTGATTTCGACGATAACATCCCCTTCGCTGATGCGTCGCCCGTCGCCCGCTTTCCAGGACGTTGAAAGGCTCGGTGCCCAGATTTGCAGCATGTAATCAACGACTGCAGCACCGGCGATTGTGCCATCCGCTCTCGAAACGACTTGAGCAGTGACCTTCTCACCAAATCCCATGACGGGTCCATCAATGCCATCGTCACCGACCACTGCAGTTGTCCAACGATCCATGCTCGAGGTAAGCAAACGACTTGCACCTTCCTCTGCAGTCCACAGGAGATGGCCACGGTCATGAGGCAACATTGTGCGCTCGCCCATGGATGTTGCTAGGCCTTTGAGGATTTCAAGCAAACTGTTGCCGCGTAGGGGTTGATGAAGAGGACGTTTTCCGAGGTGTATGGCCAGAGTCCTTGTTGTTGGCGCAGGATTGTCAGGCCTCTCCGTAGCGATGGAGGCATCCGTACGAGGCCACCACGTTGTCGTTCTTGAAAAACGCTCCACAATCGGTGGACGTGCCTCAAGTGAACTCAGAGACGGTTTCCCAATTGGATATGGCCCTCATTTCTTGCTAAAGAAAGGACCACTTCACCAACTCGTACGGAAGGTGAGCAAAGTCAAACCCTCTGTTTTGCCGCTGAGGCCTCACCGCCTTGAAATCCTGGGAACAGGAATGATGCAGCCCAGAAAACCAATGAAGGATGCAGCACTTTTTCGAAGGGCCGTCAAAGCACACGACCTCAAACATCCATCCATCCAAAACAGCGATTATTTCGCATCCTGGGGCCTCAACAATGAACCTCGTAGTCGAGCGTTACTGAACAGTAATCTTCTGGTTATGAAGGAAGGTTGGTCGGGTCTTGTCGGCCGTCTTGCTGTGACGCTTGACGAGGTTGGTATTCCGATTGAAACTGGAGCAAGGGTGGAAAAAATTGAGAAGCACAAGGTCCACTTAGCAGACGGGCGACATGTTGAAACAGATGTGATTATTTTGGCATGTGGGTATGGTCAAGCAAAGAAGCTCATTCCTGATTTACCAGAGGTTTCGTTTGTAACTGCTTCAATCGTTGATGTTGCATTGGATGCAACACCGCTCGGAGAGCGACATGGTGTTCTTGACGTTGAAAGGTCAATGGCAATCTTTGATTTGAAACAGATTCACCCTGGTATTGCTCCCTCGGGGGCGCTTCTTTCTGCAGTTCATTTTGGCGAAGGGAAGAGTGAAAATCGTCTCGCTGAATTGAATCGGTTCATGGATTTACGCGCCCCAGGATGGAAATCTCACATCCTTCACGAACGGCAACAAAAGAATGTGAAAATTGCGCCGAAGGGAGGGCGGATCGCATGTGGTTTTGCTCGCAAGGACGGCATACTGCTTACTGGTGCTTGGGTGGAAAGTGAGCATATCCTCTCTGACGGAGCGGTCGAAGCTTCTCGAATCACGGCAGAACACATCAGCAAAATGCCACTTCAACAATGAAGAACCTCGAACAAGTCCGAGGACCATGCGCATCGTTACATGGAACGTCAACGGTCTCCGAGCAGCCATCCGTAAAGGCATTGACAACTGGTTCGAAGACGTTGATGCAGAGATCTGGATGTTGCAAGAAACGCGTGTCCTTGAGGAGCAGTTTCCGAAAGGATGGAACTGGCCAGAAGCGCACCAAGCCATTTTACATCCAGCAGAAAAGAAAGGCTATTCTGGCGTTGCGACCTTGTCAAGTTGCGTGATGACCGAACAACAAAGGGGAATGAACGGCATGCTCGATCCCACCGATTCGGAAGGAAGAATCCTCGTTACCCAGCACGGTAAATTGACATGCATCAACACGTATCTTCCAAGCGGCTCAAACAAAGATGAACGGCAATTGTTCAAGGAAAAATGGATGGATGAATGGCGAGCATGGCTTCAACCCTATTTGCAACGAGACAGTCCTGTGTTGGTTGTTGGCGATTTGAACATCGCACACACTGAGGACGATATTTGGAACCCAAAGGGGAATGCAAAGTCAAGCGGCTTCCTCCCCCAAGAGCGAGAATGGTTCTCAGAACTCCTTGGAGATGGATGGCATGACTTGTTTCGCGAACATGTTGGCGAGGGCGTGAAACTCTACTCATGGTGGTCGAACCGTGGCCAAGCACGAGCACTTGACCGCGGCTGGCGAATCGACTACATGCTTGGAAATGAAGCACTCATGTCCTATGTTGAATCCATCCGAATCGACCGCCAAGGCGGCATCGATATCTCTGATCACGCTCCAGTAATTCTGGAATTAAACGATGCAGTCACATCCTGAATCCTTCAAGCACATACAGGATTCCTGAAGCAATGATTCCGATGGTAATCATCGTAGTGATGTGTGATTTCTTCCACTTCTTGAGCCAACGCTTTCCAAGATGAACCCCGATGATGGCCGATAAAACGGAACCTGCTACAAGCGGGAGGAATTCGATGAGTGCTTCTCCGTCCGAGTACAGATAGACAGGCAAGCGAGAGAGGTCGACGACCAATGCAAGGAGTGCAGCTGTCGCAGCATAGGCTGATTTATCCGGCAAACGACGTTGAAGGAACATCGCTCGCAATGCGCCTTGGTGTCCAGTCAATCCTCCCATAAATCCTGAACCAAATCCTCCCCAGCGGTCCTCTGCTTCAGGAAGGCGATAATTGGTCCAGCGCTCTGAAATCGAGAGAAGAGGGAGCAGAATTAATGCGAAACCAACAACGATGAGAAGCGGTTGCGCATCGATGCTCGTGCTAAGTGAAGCACCGATCAACGCACCGAGGACCATCGCCCAGCCGTATCGTTTGATGGCCGTAACATCAACATCGGCCTTGAGCAGTAGAAGTTTCCAACCGTTGTGTGCAGCATGAACAACTGCGACTGCTGCAATTGCTAAGTGGGGCTCAAGCCACAGAAGCATGACGGGCGTAAGCATGGTTGCCAGACCGAATCCCGCCGGTACTGTGAGGGCTGCTGCAAGAAGTGTTGCGGCCATGCAGAAAACGATGAGCATCACATCCATGAATCGTGAGAAAACCATTCAATCATCAACGTATCTATATTGCTCATCGAAACACGGGATTAAATCCTCCCCAGGGTGGATTTAGGCATGGCCTGGTCAAAGATTGCGGGTGGAACAGGGGCCTTTTCATCGCAGATGAAATCCTCTCATCCTTCAGACGCTCTGACATGGTGGTACTTGCCCTATGACCAACTCAATCTCGAGCTGTTGCCCAATCTCGATTCCGTCGGTATCGTTCTGATTGAGAGTGAGAAACAAGCAAAGCGACGCCCATATCACAAACAAAAACTCTGTTACATTCTCTCCAACATGCGTCATTTTGCCGTAGAAACTGCAGGCAAAGGAATACCTGTCGTTTACGCTATGACAAATGAGCAATACGATGAACCTCTGCGTGCTCTTGTCCAAGAGTTCGGCCCAATCAACATGCATCGTGCAGCTGAGCGTGAATTAAGATCAACCTTGGCTGAATTAATCAAAGACGAGTCAATTATCGAGCATCCGCACCCTGGTTGGTTGACACCTCAAGACTGGTTCACTGAAACGGTGGGCAACGAACCCCCGTTTCGGATGGATCGTTTCTATCGACGAGTTCGTAAAGAGAAAGGATGGCTTATGGAAGGTGACTCTCCGGTTGGGGGGAAGTTCAGCCATGATGCGGACAATCGGCAACCTTGGAGGGGTGAGCACCAACTTCCCAAAGCCCCTGCATACGCAACGGATTCCGTTGACGACGAGGTCATTGAATTCGTTAATCATCGATTTGCAGAACATCCAGGCGATGCTCGATTGGACCACCTACCGACAAGCTACGATGACCATCGCCAAGCCTTGCATTTCCTGTCCGACATCCTGACGTTGTTCGGTCCATACGAGGATGCTATGACAAAAGAGAGCAGAGGACTTTTCCATTCCCGACTCGCATCCTCCGTCAATATTCATCGTGTCTTACCGCAGGAAGTTATCGATGTTGTTGTTGAGGCAAACGTTCCTTTGAATTCACAGGAAGGGTATTTGCGGCAGATGATTTGGAGAGAATATGTTCACCACGTCCATGAGGTAACAGATGGTTTTCACTCTCTCGATATTGAATCCACAGTACCTCCAAACAGAACAGCTGGGTGGCCAATGGAACAGGACATGGACAAAACCGGTCATCCAAATCAGCTTAAACAAACCAAATCCTTGCCAATGGCCTATTGGGGGCAAACATCGGGTATGGACTGCCTCGATTGGGCGGTTGAAAGTGTCATGGATGAGGCATGGACGCATCACATTCCACGGTTAATGGTGTTGAGCAATCTCGCCCAATTAATGGACATTGAACCGCGTCAACTGACCGATTGGTTCCATGCATCATTTGTTGATGCTTTTGATTGGGTTGTTGAACCCAACGTTCTCGGAATGGGTACCTTCGCCCTTGGTGATGCGATGATGACAAAACCGTACGTGTCAGGCTCACCGTACATCAAAAAGATGGGTGACTTTTGTTCATCATGCGAATTTCATCCAGCGAAAACCTGCCCAATCTCGCCCTTGTATTGGGCTTATTTCGAGCGTCACAAGGACGCATTTGCAGGGAATCACCGATTGGCAATGACGTTGCGTACCCTTTCCAAACGCTCGGAAGAGAAGAAAAAGTTGGATCGAGAGACGTTTGAAAACGTTACACATACTCTCAGCCAAGGAAAATCCCTTGCATCACAAACCAGATTGTAGTATCCCTCAGACATTTCAGAAATCTGCGTTTTCCTCTTGGAATAAACGGGTGCTTATTAGTGCGATAGAAGGTTGACATGCATGCAACAACCCGCCCTCGCCCAATGGTTTAACCAAGCAGACATGAAAGACACTTCTACAGTTGGGGGAAAGGGAGCATCCCTTGGAGAAATGTTCCAGAAACTTACCACCATCGGTGTCAAGGTGCCAAACGGCTTCACCCTGACAACTGAAGCGTTTCAACAGTTCGTCACCGCCGACATACCAACTGCTACTTGGAAGAACGTTGGAGCGGCTGAGGAGGTGGATGAAATTCGTCGCGCGGCCATAGAGGCTACGACGCTCAGAGAAGCACTTGAGGTATGCCTGAGAGGAGCAGATCCAACCGACCATCTCAATCTCAACAGCCGTGCAGCTCTTGCTCGATCGTTGGTCAGAGAGACGCCGGTTCCTGAAACCATCAAGTCAGCGATTGCGTTAGAGTATGGGAAACTTTGCGAGATGTACACGCCAGGTGTTGACGTCGCTGTACGCTCTTCAGCCACAACCGAAGACTCAGCTGAGGCTTCGTTTGCAGGACAATACGAATCCTATCTCAACGTGAGTGGGGAGCAGGACATTATCGAGAAATGGCGTCGTTGCGTAGCGAGCATGTTCACAGAGCGTGCGATTGGCTACCATCTGGAGCACAACATGCATCCACTCGACAGTGCTATCGCTGTTGTGGTGATGAAAATGGCTCGTTCGGACAAGGCCAGTTCTGGCGTCATGTTCACGATTGACCCTGACTCAGGGCACGCAGGGGTGATTCACGTTGGTTCGTCGTATGGGCTCGGTGAATTGGTGGTACAGGGCGTCGTATCTCCAGACACCTTCACGGTCTGGAAGGAGGGTCTGCGAGCGGGGAAATTTCCCATTGTGCATCGAACACTTGGTTCAAAAGATCAGATGATGGTGTATCACGAGGAGGCTGCAAATGAAGTCCAATCAATTGCTGTGCCCTTTGAGGACCGTCGCCGATGGTCGTTGACCAAAGAGGAATGTGTCGAATTAGCGCACATGGCTTTGAAAATCGAGGACTATTTCCAACGGCCCATGGACATTGAGTGGGCGAAGGACGGTATCACCGAGGAATTGTACATCGTCCAAGCCCGGCCTGAGACGATTCATTCGAGAGCCCGCAGCAACAAGATGACAATTTACAAGATCGACGAAATAATGGCTCAGCAACTGAAGGATAACGGGCGGGTCATGGCAACTGGCCAAGCCGTCGGTAAACGCATCGGGAGCGGCAAAGTTCGTCTGTATCGCACGTACGGTGAGGTGCTGGAAGGGAAGCGAGAACTTCGAAAAATGCTGGACAGCGGCATGACCAGAGAAGAGATTTCACCAGAACTTTCGGTGTTTGACGAAGGGGACGTACTCGTTACCGAGATGACCACACCCGATTGGGAACCGTTGATGAAACAAGCCTCCCTCATCATCACTCGCAAGGGGGGGCGAACATCTCACGCTGCGATAATCGCTCGGGAATTTGGTATTCCTGCCATCGTCGGGTGCTCCGATGCCATGGATCTCCCCAACTACGGGCAGGTCACAGGTAGTTGCGCAGAAGGCGATGTTGGTTACGTTTACTCCGGTGACGTTCCATTCGAAATCGAAGAGGTATCCTTCGATGAATCTCTAGAACTGAAGACCAAAATCAAGCTAAACGTTGGATTCCCGACCAAATCCCTAGCAGATTCACGCCTTCCAGTTGACGGGGTTGGTCTTGCAAGAATCGAATTTATTCTCTCTTCTGAACTAGGAATTCACCCTCTCGCCTTTGTCCACCACGCCGCCATGAAAACCTACGTGGAAACAGGCTCACTCCCAGAGGCGTTGAAACCCTATCAGGAATCTTTTGCTGCTGCTGACATTAACGAGGTTCGAACCTTGGTTGAATCGCTGGACAGCCGAGCTTGGGCGTATGAAGACAAGGCAGACCTGTTTATCGACAAGCTTCGCGAGGGGGTTGGACTCATCTGCGCCGCCTTTCATCCTCGCCCAGTCCTGGTACGTCTTTCAGATTTCAAATCCAACGAGTACCGAGAGTTGCTTGGTGGCTCCATATTCGAACCCGTTGAGGAAAACCCGATGATTGCTTGGCGCGGAGCATCTCGATATTTGGATGAGAAGTTCCGTCCGGCATTTGAAATGGAAATCGCAGCAATGAAGTCGGTAAAATACGACTTTGGTTTGGACAATTTGCAATTGATGATTCCATTCTGCAGGACCCCCGAGGAAGGGGAAATGGTCAAGAATCTTCTTGAAGAAAATCACATCGGTCCATCGTCAGGTACGGAGTTGTTCGTGATGGTTGAACTGCCTTCAAATGCGATTGAGGCCGATCGTTTCATGGACATGATGGACCTTGCCGGCGGATCGATTGGCTCCAACGACCTCGTGCAGACCGTTTATGCGGTTTCTCGTGACGACTTAGAGGGGTATCAAAACCCGGTTGACGCTCGATCACCGGCTGTGAAATCGATGATTCGGGACATTGTCTCAAAGTTCAACGCCAAGGGCCTTGAAATTGGAATTTGCGGTCAAGCGCCATCTGATTTCCCCGACGAGTACCCACCGTTTCTGATCGATTGCGGTATCACCAGCATTTCAGTCACCCCCGACACAGCCCTTGCAGTGAAGAGGACCGTCGCTCAGGCAGAACGAGATGCAGGCGTGTGAAGGATTGACAATGTTGGCAAGAGAAATCATGCAGGGCTAGTCATATCTTCCGGCCGAACCCATTCGTCGAATTCTTCGTTAGTTACATACCCTAACTCGAGGGCGGAAGCCCGAAGCGTTAGTCCTTTTTCGTGGGCATTCTTCGCGATCTTTGCGGCTTTATCGTAACCGATATGGTTGTTCAATGCAGTGACCAGCATCAATGAATTATCGAGATGCTTCTGAATATTCTCCCTGTTGGCTTCCAACCCATCGATGCATCGCTCACCAAAAGCGTTGCAGGAATCGCTGAGAATCCGAAGACTGTGCAAGAGATTGTGAATCATCATTGGCTTGAACACATTTAATTCGAAGTTACCTTGACTTCCTCCGATTGTGATCGCAGTGTGGTTGCCCATAACCTGACAGCAAACCATGGTCAATGCCTCGGACTGTGTCGGGTTGACTTTGCCTGGCATGATACTACTACCTGGTTCGTTTGCAGGCAATGCAAGTTCACCAATACCGCATCGAGGGCCTGATCCTAACCAGCGCATGTCATTGGCGATTTTCATCAGGCTGGCTGCGAGCGTGTTGAGAGCTCCACTCGCAGCAACAATGGCGTCATGGGCTGCGAGTTGTGCGAATTTATTCTCTGCGCTGACGAAAGGAAGCTGTGTACGATTCGCAATTTCCTCGGCTACGAGCGCTGCAAATTCTGGATGAGAATTTAATCCGGTCCCGACAGCTGTTCCTCCGAGTGCAAGTTCAAACAAATCCTTCTGAGCAAATTCAATCCGTCGAAGATCGGCTTCAAGCATGTGGACATATCCACTAAACTCCTGCCCGAGCGTTAATGGTGTAGCATCCATCAAATGGGTTCGACCAATCTTTACAATGTCGTTGAACTCTTTCTGTTTCCTGCTCAATTTACGCTTCAGTTCGCGGACGGACTTGAGGAGCCTGTGTTCAATTTCTTCGGCTGCAGCAATGTGCATCGCAGTCGGAAACGTGTCATTGGACGACTGTCCTTTGTTGACATGATCGTTCGGATGAACAGGTGATTTGCTACCAAGAACGCCACCAGCCATCTCGATGGCACGATTTGCAATGACTTCGTTGGTGTTCATGTTGGTTTGTGTACCTGAACCGGTTTGCCAAATCCGTAATGGAAAATGGGCGTCCAGATCTCCGTGCATGACTTCCTCGCCCGCATCAACAATCCAATCAGCAATCTCTCGATCGAGAACACCAAGATCACGGTTTGTGCGAGCTGCTGCAAGCTTGAGAATACCAAAGGCACGGATGAGCGGGCGGGGCATGACATCATCGCCGATGTCAAAATTCACCAATGAGCGTGCGGTTTGGCAACCATAGTATGTGTCTCCAGGGACCTTCATTTCGCCCATTGTGTCGGTCTCAATTCGGAAATCAAGATTGGATTGAGGCGAACGCACATTTGGTTCACGACTTTGTTGCTGATAGGTCCCTTTGATGTCAAGCCGATTACGAATGGCTTGAACAATCCACGCACTCCGCCCCTTTGTCTTCCCTCCACCTGTCCAGCGATCGAGTTCTTGTGCGACATCTTCTGGAATGCTGACGGAGACGATGCGGCGGTCCCCAATGTTGTGTTTTGCCATGTTTATTAAACAATAAAGGCAGTTATTAAATCAATCCAAAAGAGACTCTTGTCCAAGAAATCAACTGATAAACCTCCTTCATGTAGGGATGTCATGGATGAAAAGTCAGACTTCTTACCAAATCTAACGGTTGCTTATGGAATTGTTCTTACTCTGTGGGGCTTAATTGTAACTGGAATATCTGAATCACAGTCGATTTCTTCATTTGCACCAGCGCTGTTTGGCTTACCTCTTCTGGTTTCAGGAGAAATGGCCAGAACCCCCGGTGGAAACCGAAAACTCTGGATGCATGTTGCGGTTACATTCGGTTTACTGGCAGCTCTCGGAGGGACGCGTTTCTTCATGGTCATGTCCGATGGTCTCGACTATGCATCGACTTCCATGCTTATGATGTTCCTTACAGGAAGTGCGTATACTGCTCTTTGCGTTCGCTCGTTTATTGCAGCACGAAAAGCCCGAGAAGACGCAATTGAAGGCTGATCAGAATTTACGTCGGCCTTTTACGGTAGGTGCCGAAGTGTTGGTGACATCAAAGTCGTCATCTTCTTCGTCAACTTTGACCGAAACATCGATTTTGACATCCCGAGCAGTGCCTTGTTTGGCTTCCATCTTGTCGATGGTCTTCATGAGCATAGCAAATTCCAATTCAAGGTCTTCGAGTGCGTCGCTTAATTTCTCGATTTGTCCGGCGAGACGCTGAGCGATTTTACGAGCCTTTGACAAGGTTCGATCATTTCCCATGAAAGGGTCGTTTCATCAATTGATTATGAATCCATCGAATCCAAATCAACATCGTTTGGACCAATTCCAACGGTGATTTCTCCATTCTTCCAGACCCCTCGATACATGAGCATGGTCTGGAATGGAGTTGCAACTTCGCCTTTGGCGGTAACTGCGATGACGCCTCCTCTACCACCAATGGGTTCCACGGCGCCGAGAACATCAGAACACGCTTCGTCAAGCGTCAGCCCAGATTCGAATTTTGAAGCAAGCCTGTGAGCAGCACATGTTCGGATGAAAGCCTCGCCCACGCCTGTGCACGACACAGCGATGTGTTGGTCGGCCCACGTACCTGCGCCAATAATCGGTGTGTCTCCAATTCTTCCATTTGGTTTGCCAGTCATTCCCCCCGTCGAGGTCGCAGCAGCCACGTTACCATCCTTGTCAAGAGCGACTGCACCTACAGTGCCCATTTCCTCAAGATCGTGATCGAGGACTGAATCGTCCTCATCGGTGGCACCAGGTCGAGCGTTTTGTTCTCTCCATCGGTCCCATTGTTTTTGTCGCAGGTCAGTGACGAGCCAGGATGGTTTGACTTCTTCGACGCCATTGTTGATCGCGAATACATCGGCTGCTTCACTGTTGAGCATAACCGGCCAACCTTGTTTCAGAATACAATTAGCCGCACGAATAGGGTGGCGTATTCGACGCACGTTGACCACCGAGCCTGCAGCGCCATCGGACCCGTTCATAATCGAGGCGTCCATTGTTACCGTTCCATCCTCATCCAAGACCGAGCCAATTCCAGCATTGAACAGCGGTTCATTCTCCATCAACTCAACAGCCACCGTTACGGCTTCAAGCGCACCGATTGAGCCAGAATCCAGAGCATCTCCAATTAACTGCAAGACATTGCGCATGCAGCGAATTCGCTCAGGATCAAGTGAGTTTAAACCTCGCCAAGGTCCATCACCCCCAGCCCCACCATGAATGGCGAGAATTGTCATTACGTTCACTCAACAACTGAACAGCGGATGATTTGTTGAGGCTGAGCCGGGCGGTCACCAGGAAGCTTTTGGCAGCGCTCGATTGATTGAACAACATCCATTCCTTCCGAAACGTGACCAAAGACTGCGTGGTTTCCATTGAGCCATGGTGTTGCAACGGTGGTAAGGAAAAATTGGGAGCCGCCAGTATTCCGTCCGGCATTGGCCATTGAAAGTACACCGGGCTTGTCGTGTTTGAGACCAAGAGCGGATGCTTCACAAGGAATTTTCCACCCAGGTCCGCCGGTTCCTGCACGTCGAGACATTGGATCTTTGGAATGCGGGCAACCGCCCTGAATCATGAAATCTTCGATGACACGATGAAAGTGCAATCCGTCGTAGAACCCGTCGGAGACGAGTTTAACGAAATTCGCTACCGTGTCCGGAGCGCTTCCGTGAAAAAGTTCGATGGTTATGTTCCCTGCTGATGTCTCCATAAGTACGTGCATGCAACGACCATGTGGAGGGACTTCAAGAGCGTTTGCTTAGTACATTCTTTCATCCAACGACTCGATACGCTGTCCATTATGTGATACATTTTGACTGCAGGAATGCATCAAAACAAAAACCACACCTTCATGAACAGAAGCCCAATGTTGGTTTTATGGCCGACTTGAGAGATATTGAAATCGAGACCATCGAAGGGGACAAAACCACCTTGCGCAATCTCAATGGGAGCACATATCTCATCATCAACGTAGCAAGTGCGTGCGGTTTCACTTCGCAGTACAAAGGCCTGCAGGCTTTGTACGAGGCAAAGAAATCTGAAGGTCTGGTTGTCGTCGGGTTCCCTTGCAATCAATTCGGTGGTCAAGAACCTGGGACACATCAAGAAATTGCTTCATTCTGCGAAGCAAAGTACGGTGTAACGTTCCCAATGATGGCCAAAATTGAGGTGAACGGAGACAACAAGCATCCCCTGTTTGCTGAACTCTGCAAGGTTCCAGATCACGAAGGCAGAGAGGCCATCAAGTGGAATTTCAACAAATTCATTGTGCGTGAGGATGGTTCAGTTGAGCGCTATTCTCACCGAACGGCTCCCTCAGATTTACCACTTTAATCGTAAATTTTTCTGAGAATCTTCCCCGATGTTCAAATGGGAAGCCGTACCCGTTCGAGGCATGGTTACGCAACTTCCATGCATTCCGACAGGATGCTCAGCATGTTGTCGAGAAACGACCATGCCTGTGACCGAGGCAGAGGCCAAGCGCCTCTCTCGTCGTACCGGAATGCAGCTTGACTCCTTCACATGGGAGAACAACGGTATTCTTACTCTTCTCAATGATGAGAAGACACGCGCGTGCGTATTTCTCTTAACAGCGAGTTCCGATGTTAACGCAGAAGGGGTTTGTTCCGTTTACGAAGTGCGTCCTGAGGGCTGTCGAAAATACCCCATCGTTTTGAATCCGAAAGATGAAGCTATTTTGGATGAGGGATGCCCGCATCGTGAAAATTTCCCAGAACCAAGCGAATCTGACGCAATTGAGTTACTCAACCTCGAGGAGCGTTTGTTGCGAAAACAATAACGCGTCCAAGGGAACCATGGACTGAGACGTACCACGCGTTTTTGTACTCCCATCCAGTTTCATTCAGCATCCCTTCAATCGATTCCCATGAGGTGTGCTTGAGGACCGGACGCTCATACGTTTCGAGTGGGCGAGTCAATACTTCGGAACGGTGCTCGGTTGGAAGGATTAGGGTGAGCCCGCCTTGAACAACCTCCATGGCGCTGGAAAGGGTTTTGTTCAGAAGGTCTTGATGATTTATTGACCCTTGTGAATTTCGGCCGTAAGGGGGATCCAGAACAACACCTGCAAAGGTATTGATTGCGTTCTCTGAAAGCACAGATTGGATGTCTGTTGCATCGCCAAATACAAATGGATTCGAGTCAGAACCAGACCACGCAAGGTTTGTCCTTGCACCTTCGATCATCTTTTGGTCGAGGTCCATTCCAATCGCGTCTCTTCCACTCAAAATGGCCTCGATGGTGAATCCACCTGTACCTGTCATTGGGTCGAGACAAGCCCCATTTGAAAGGGGGCCACAAGCAAGATTGACGGCCAATCGAGCGAGTCTTGGTTCCAAACTCACAGGCTTGAAAAAAGGGCGCTGACTTGCTCTTCGCTCAATGCTCGAATCACCCTTTGGCCCATGGTTCAATAACCAACCAAAGGTGATTGTTTGCGAATGTCCATCAAGAAGAAGGCCAAAGGTGGTGTCAGGATTTTCAAGATCGATGGTTGCGTCCATCCGGCTCAGAAGACCACCGATTTTCCCTGCAAGCCCCGTCCGAGAACATCCATCAATTCCTTGGCCGTGCTTCCACGCATGAACTGCGCAAGATCTCCCCTCGTGGGAATTGTGCTCAAGATACTGGTTCACATTGTCAAGCAAATCTTCATGACCCGACCATTTGATATGCACGCCGTTCGTAAAGACAGCCTCAATTCCAGCAGAAATTGAGAATTCCGCAGCGTTCTTTTCATCATCGATTTGAGCAAGTCGCGGGGAGGAAAGGGGATGCACATTTCCATTGGGAAAAAGAGCAGAAAGTTCTGCCTGAGCAAGGGCTGGATGCCACCCCCTCAGTGAAACGATGAACTCGCCCATAGGCTCTCCTAGTGGTGCTGGTTCTTCACGGCACCGCATGCGAACCATCACATACTCTCGACCTCAACCATCGCATATGGGCTGCAATCTTCGAGACCTTACCAATGCTGAAGACATCAATCTTGCAGAACTCAAAGGAAAGCGAGTTGGGATTGATGCCTTTCTAACAGCTTTTCAGTTCCTGACAACGATTCGGGATCGTTCTCCAACCGGTGACGGAGGGCCACTTCGTGATTCTAAGGGGAGGGTTGTTGCCCATTTGATGGGGATTCTGACTCGAACCACGACCATGCTCTCGCTTGGAATCCAGCCCGTGTTCATTTTCGATGGACCATCGCCGGAGCTGAAAGCGGATGAGATTGAAGCTCGAAGAGCTCGCCGCTTGGAAGCGGAAGCAGCCCACAAACAAGCCCTCGAACAAGGGGACTACCAAACTGCTCAAAAGATGGCTCAGCGCATTGTTCACTACAGTCCTGAAATGGTTGAGGATACGAAACAAATGCTCGATTTACTCGGCGTTCGTTGGGTTGATGCTGCTGCAGAGGGAGAAGGCCAGGCAGCAGTAATGGCCGTCAAGGGTCAATTGGATGTTGTTGCTACACAAGACTGGGATGCTTTGCTCTATGGAAGCCCTGTCCTCGTTCGAAACCTCATGAGCGATGGTAGTAAACGACATGGCCGAACCGTTCGTGCTCAGAAGATCATCCTCGCTGAAATGTTGGCAGAGCACGACCTTTCACAAGAGCAATTGGTTGATTTAGCGATTATGATTGGAACGGATTTCCATCCAGGATTGAAAGGAATCGGACCAAAGACCGGAATCAAACTGATAAAATCACTCGGAACCATTGAGGCCATCTGCGAAGAAAAAGGGAGGGAGGTTCCCGAACGGCTCGATGAAATACGAGAGATTTTCCTTAATCATCCATCAAATGAGGTTGGAGAAGAGTCACTCAAACCCGGGCATGTTGATGTCAAAGGCCTCATTCAATTCTTACAAGAAGAGCGTGAGTTCAGTCAACGGCGCATCGATGAAGCACTAACGAAGTTGCGAAAAGCGAATCTTGTTCGTGAGGGCGGACAGACGTCGCTGTTCTCATTTTGAAATTAAGCGGGGTCAAGTCCAGGTAAAATCTCGAGATCCGAAATTTCGACTTTAACGCCCATCGCTGCAAGACTGCGAGCCAATCCCTCAGCTTGATGATTCGCGGAAAATCGACTCAAGATACGTTCACGGCAAGCCTTTGACCAGGCGGTTCGATTTGCACTTTCACCAGCTTGCTGTATTGCTTCAGTCCATTCTCGAAGACCTTCTTCTGTGTTTGGCCATGGTAATCGACGTCCATTGAGTCCATCTGTAATCGTATGTGTGAACCCACAATCGTCAACCACCAAGGCGGGTGTCCCAACCATTGCAGCCTCCATTGGAGTGAGGCCGAAACCTTCTGTTCGAGCGGTTGCAATCAATGCGTGAGCGTTTCTCATCAATGCCGCGATTTCGATTTCATCAATGCGTGGCATAATCAACAACTCTGCACCGAACTTCTCTGCTTGGCGCTGCATTTCTTCGGTTTCGCCCCCACCGACGTGAACCAGTGGAAGCGATGCTGCTGCTGCAACCTGAACTGCTTCTTTGCTCCCTTTCATGTAACAAGCTCGGCCAACTGTGAGCAAATACGAGCCCATTGGTTTATGTTCAAATCGTTCCCATACCTCACGTTCGTGTTCGGTTTCTTCAGAAGGCCAAACCGAAGGGTCGATTGCCGGCCACAAAACCCCAACTTCAGCCGGTCGTAGAAACTCGTCTCTGAATTTCACCTCACCTGCAATCCAATCTTTGCTCGTGGGCCATCCATGCGATGAAGCAAGCAAACGAGAACTCGTAGGAGTATTGGCTGAGACAGCAGACTTGGGTCGTTTCCAAAGACGCTTGTGCCATCGCTGATCCCAGCGACGGAGGTAAGACAGTGCGAGGTTTTTCACGAACAATGAATTACGTAACTTTCCATCCATGTCTCTTTGAAGAACATCGTCGTAAATCCCTTTGTTTCGCTCGTGGATGTAGACGTACAACGGTATATCCTCTGGAATAATCTCCAGCACTTCCAATCCACCTGTTCCAAGCACGATGCAACAAGCATCAGCGGCATCCAGTGCAGATTGCAACTTCGTTCGCATACGCCGCCAACCTTTGAGAGCAGATCGTCCCGCTTTTGCGGTTATTTCAGCGAACGGCCCAGTCGGTTGCTGCCAAGGAACATCTGGGACGAGAACATCGATTCCAAGCTGTTCACATCGTTCGACAAGGAGTTGCGGTGCGTTCAGCGTAGCAACTGTGATTGACCAACGCTTTGCGTGTTCAGGCAAGGCGACGATGAGGTCACGCTGCGCTCCTCCGAGCAAGCCCATGTTAGGATGAAACATGACAAGTCGAGGTTTACTCATGTTCTCACCCGTTGATACACCTTGAGTAAATCATCCACGATGTTCGACCATAGGTAAGGTTCTGAAGCATGCTGCCCGTTTTGGGACCATGCCTCGAGTTGTGTATTGTCGGCTTTAAGCATCGTATCAATCGCCTGTAAGAGGCTCTTTGAATCACCTGGTGTGACGGACAATCCCGCATTTGGCTCCGTCACCAAACGGCCAAGATCGTTAACATCAGCCATTACAGTGGGTGCTCCTGCATGCATTGCTTCCAGCAAAACGGTAGGCAAACCTTCGAACCGAGAAGGAATCAATACGGCCTGAGCGTTCTCAAACAACCATCGCTTTTCTGAATCTTCAACTCTCCCTAATTTTGAGATGGATTCAGGGAATGTCGAGGCAGCGATTCGGTTGTTCAACCATCCATCCAATTCACCACTCCCAGCGATGGCAAGCCGTGCTTTCGGTTCGCCTTGTTGGCAGAGTAAATCCCAGGTGTCCATTAGCACATCGAGGCCTTTCTGTTCACTAAGCCGACCAACAAAGACAAACAATGGATGTTCCTTAGAATCCACTGAGAGCGTAGAAGGACGTACTGCATCTGCAGCAACGGGTGCGAATCCATTCGGTAAAACGTCGATTGATTTTCGAACACCTCTGCTTTTGAGATGGTTCGCATAAAAGGGTGTGAGGGCAATACGCGCATTGGAGGAATGGAGTGTTCTCCTGCCTTGAAGTGCCCAGCGTATCCGCTTGAGGATTTTTCCAGTAAGACTGGTTTTGATGTAATCGTTGTGGAACGTTGTCACCACTGGAATATTGAGTTTACGAGCCCGCTTGACCGAGCGTCGAATGAGGACTGGAAGGGTGTCGTGGAGATGCACAATGTCATAGTCCATGGCAAGGTCTTTGATGGAAACAACAGGATCGATACCTCCAAGCAGTCGGGTTGGTGGCAACCGAACCACTTCGACGCCATCACGTACAAATCGCTTTTCTTCATGTGCAGGAATGTCAGCACACCATACTGTAGCGCTGTGGCCACGCGCCACCAACTGGCGTGCAATGTGTTCCACGTGTTGATTTCCTCCTCCGACGTGAGGCCAGTACCAGACGTGAACGAGAAGAACGCTCAGAGGTGTGTCCACATCTGAAGGTTCCATGATGCGAATGGTTCGTCTTTGCTACATTAGCCATTCCCTTTTCTGTCGATACATGGGGTATAGAATCGAAGTGAATCGGAGTTTTCAAGTCATATTGCACATTGTTCTCCACTATGCGAACCTTGGCTGCTCTCCTCTTGGCCGGGTTGTTCATACTACCGGGATGCACATACCTTGAGGGAGGCGAGAGCGAAAGCGAGGACATCGTTGCTGAAATCGTTCGAGGATGCACGGATGAAAATGCTGAGAATTACAATCAAAGTGCTGAAGAAGACGACGGTTCATGCTCCTATCCAGAACCGGATCCAATCTTTGGTTGCACGGATTCTGATGCTACCAATTACGATGAAGCCGCAACAGATGATGACGGAAGCTGCGAATACATGGAAACAATTCCGTGCAATGGGATGGTGATTCTCTGCCATCGGCCCTATGATCAGGTAACCTTCCCCGAAACACACAATTCCTTTTCGACGCATGAGGACAACATCTTCTATCCGGCGAGCAATCATCGGACGGGTTTCCAAGCACAGTGGAATGCTGGAATGCGGGCTTTCATGCTTGACACACATTACCTCAACGATGTTGAACAAAGTGCATCCAACGTTCGCTTTTGTCACGGAGACTCAAGCCGTGGTTTTACCCCATGCACCTATGGAAACGTTGACCCGTGGGTTTGGTTGGGCAAACTTGAATCTGAGATGCAATCGGAAGAGCGAGATGTTGTGACGCTTCTCATTGAAAACCATGTTGAAGCGGATCACCTCAAAGCCTTACTCGATGATGCGGAATTAACCGACATGATGTACATTCACGAGTTGAACACCGAATGGCCAACGCTCATTGAACTCATCAACATGGACAAGCGATTGATCGTATTCTGGGAACAACCAGGCGATGCTTCCCATCCCTATTTCCATGATTTCCTCACTTTTGGATGGACCACAAATTATGCCGACGATAGCACTTCATCGATGGACTGCAATCCACTACGAGGCGATGATGGACAACCGGTCTATCACATGAACAACTGGTTGAAGAACCAAGCCGGACTTTCGGACCCCACCCGCTCAGCCGAGGCAAACGATGTTGACTTCATGGTAGAGCGTGCTGAAGAATGCATTGAAGATCACGGTAAGCGACCGACATTCATCGCAGTCGACTGGTGGGAAGACGGCGATGTTGTCGAAGCGGCCCGACTTGTGAATCTCATTGAGGTTGCATAAACCGAAGCGGGCTTGCTAGTGTGGTAACTGTATCTTCTTTGAGAAGTACTTCCCGAGCAACACTCTGGGGATCAGCAAGTGCTTCCGAAACCGTATTAATCGGCGCACAAGGAATGCCTTGCAGCACTTCCTCCAATTCGGTACGATTGAGGTGCTGAATCCATGACTGAATCTTGGATTCAATCACTTCTCGGTGTTCGATTCGACCCGCGTTGGTAGCCCACTCCTCTTGGGAAGGTATGCCCGAAATGGAACAGAAATTTGCCCACTGCGCATCTGAGCCTACGGCAACAACAAACCAACCGTCCTTTGCTTCAAAGGCACGGTAAGGTACGAGGTTTGGGTGGGCAGATCCCATCCGAGACGGGTCGATTCCACTTGCAAGAACGTTCTGCGCTTGATTGGCAAGAGAAGCGATGGCACAGTCCCACAGGCTGACCTCAATGTGTCGAATTGTCCCGGTTCGTTCCTTGTCGAGGAGAGCCGCGAGAATAGCATTCCCAGCATACAGTCCTGTAATGATGTCAATCCAAGCGACGCCGACTTTGACCGGCTCACCATCGGCTTCTCCGGTGATGCTCATAATCCCACTACGTGCTTGTAGGGCGAGGTCGTAACCAGGTTCATCTCGGCGTGGGCCTGTAGCCCCGTAGCCCGATATTGAACAGACGATGGTGTCTTTTGGAAGAGGTCCAATGAGTCGTTCAAGCGTCCCTGGTTTGAAATTCTCAACGATGACATCGGCCCATCCGATCAATTCCATCAACCGTTCTTTTTCTTCTTTCAGGTTCATTTGTAAAATGGTCTTGCCCCGATTGCAACTCAGGAAATATGCTGCGACACGTTCTCCATCAAAATCCGTTGCAAACGGCGGCCCCCAACCACGCGTATCGTCGCCCCATGGAGCCTCAATTTTGGTCACATTTGCCCCCAAATCCGACAGCATTTGTGCTGTGTATGGGCCGGCTAAGATTCGTGAAAGGTCGAGAACATTGATTCCATTCAAGATTCCGCTCATGTCACATCCAGACATCCGAAAGAGTTGAACCCAACCCTCTGGCTTTGTGGTCATGAGCGAGGAGAAAATCACCCACAATCGGGTGTGGTGGGGTTTGCTCATTTTTGGTCTTCTTCTCCATTTATCTTCTTTAACGTCAAGCGATTATGGACTTGATACGCATCTTCATCTCGCTGCGATTGAATCCAACGAAGATGGTACGCCGAACCTTGAATGGGGTGATGTTCGGTCCGAAGATCCGCTTGCAAGCAACCCCGCGGATGAACAATTACTCGAACGAGGTTGGTGGCAGATATTGGAATTGTATCCCTCATGGTTGCTTCCGTTTGCAGCCCTCTTGCCGATGCTCGCATTGATTGGTATCCTTTTGGTCATCGCTGAAGGGCGTCCGCATTTAGCAGCACTCGTTGCGATTCACCCAGGCCTGATTTTTGCAACAGGTCGTCTCTATCCTGAATCAACGGTTGCTCTTGCAGTCGCTGGAGTTATCTTGGCATCTTTGCACATCTTCGAACGCCGTGGATGGGCGCTTCTCAAGTGGGTTTTGCTTGCTGTTGCAAGCATTCACCTCCTCGTTCTTGTCAAAGGGCTTTCCTCAACGGTTGGATGGGGCTTGATTGGAATCCTGTTCGTATGGATTGCTCTTGACCGCACAGTACCCAAATTCCGAGGATATTCTCGCAATCCGCTGATGGGTCTATCGGTATCAATTTCGATTGTTTTGTCTGCGATGATTGCTGCTTCATTTATGACCGGAGGCTCGTTATCGACGATACGGACACATCCAGTCGCATGGCTGTTTTCGTTGTTTGTGGCATTCTTTGATGGGTTCGGCCTCTACTTGCTTATTGGATTGTGTTGCTGGCCATTTTTCCCTGATTTGATGGGTTCTGTGAAAGAAGCTGATGAGAACGGGTCTGTTTTTCTCTTCGTCTTTGTCGCAGCAGGGACACTCCTGATGTCGATGTGGATTGCCTCCCTTTGGGTGTTTGAAGCAGAGCGTTGGAACCTTCCACTTTGGGAGAACATGATTTTGATGGGCAACAATGGGAGATACCTGACCGCTCTTATCTTCCCATTCATTCTGTTGCTTCATCGAACAGTAGGTCAAAACTCCTGGTCCATTGGCAAACCACTCCTGCTTGCCTTGCTTGTCGTTCTACCTCTCTCTCTCCTCGCTGGATTGCACGGTCAAACGATGTGGACGGACGATGCGGCTCAATCCTTCAGCGACGAGATCAATGTTGGAGAGGATTTCCTCTACATTGACGACGAAGGTCTTGCAATGCATTGGTTGTACACCTTCCGCATCGAGGTGGATCCTGAGGGCGATCGTGCTGTAACAGGTCACTGGCGTGCCCCTGATAGCAACTGGCAAATCGAGTTGGAGGGGCAGGTTCTGCCGAATCGAGGCGATTTGAGCGGCGTTCGCTACCTTGTTGTAGCCCCCGACATCGTTACCGATGTACCTGAAGGATGGGAAAAGATGGCATCAGGTACGGCTCCCTTCCTCAATGGCGGTGGCGAATGGAAGGTCTATCGTGCAATAGGATGATAGCGAGGGGTTCAAGACATGCGTGCTCGAGGATTGTACCGGAGGGAACAAGGTGCGACGTGCCGGCGCTCACAATTCTTTGCCTGATGAGGACCCCATTCAAACCCATGAATGGGAACTTTCCGTCAAGGAGGTTGTTGAACAACAAGGCGTGCAGCGAGCAGAACGCTTGCTTCACAGTGCAATTGCTGCAGGAGGCGAAGTCGGCATTAACATCGATACGACAACAACTCCGTATCTCAACACGATCGCTCCTGAGATGCAAGGGACGTATCCCGGGGATCTTGAAATGGAGAAGCGGCTGCACACCATCAATCGATGGAATGCCATGATGATGGTTACTCGAGCCAACAAATACGTTGATGGCATCGGAGGGCACATCTCCACCTATGCCTCAGTATCACACCTTTGGGAAGTGGCGTTGAACCATTTCTACCGAGGCAAAGACGGTGATGGTTGGGGGGACCATGTCTATTGGCAAGGCCACGCTTCACCTGGAATCTATGCTCGCGCTTGGCTCGAAGGCCGATTAAGCGATGAAAACATCAAGAATTTCCGCCAAGAAATCGGTGGAGAAGGATTGTCTTCCTACCCACATCCAAGGTTGATGCCAGACTTCTGGGAATACCCCAGCGTCTCGATGGGTCTTGGAGCAATGACGGCCATACATCAAGCGCGCTTTAATCGCTACTTGCATCATCGGGGTCTTGCTGATACCACACTTTCCCGAGTATGGTACACAATGGGGGATGGAGAATCCGATGAGCCGGAATCACTTTCTGAACTGGCTCTCGCCGCACGGGAAGGGTTGGACAACATCGTCATGATCATGAATTGCAATCTTCAACGACTGGATGGACCGGTTCGTGGAAATTCCAAGATTGTACAAGAATTGGAAGGGCGATTCCGAGGAGCTGGATGGAACGTCATCAAGCTTCTATGGGGCTCATCATGGGACGCCCTGTTCGCAAAGGACACGAGGGGAACTCTTTCGAGGCGACTTGCAGAACTCGTCGATGGCGACGAGCAACGTCTTTTTACTGCAGAAGGGGCAATTATTCGAAAGGAATTGTTCGCCGGTGAGGAATTGACGGCAATGGTTGCAGATTACTCTGATGAAGAGCTTGAAGCGCTGACCGAAGACCTCGGCGGCCATGATTTCCTGAAGATTCATGCCGCATATGCCGCAGCATGTGCACACAAAGGACAACCGACGGTGATTCTTGCTCGTACCATCAAAGGCTACGGTCTTGGGCCAGCCTTTGCTGGTCGCAATACGACCCATCAACGCAAAAAGGCGGATGAGAAAGATTTGCGATTGATTCGGGATGCAATGGGACTTGATTTCAAAGATGAGGAGTTGGAAAACCTTCCATTCATTCATCCAAACGATGTACCTGATGTTGTTGCATATGCGAAGAAGCGACGAACTGCAATGAAGGGCCCCATGCCCGAACGAAGAGTTCCGGAGATGAATCTCACACTCCCCGAGGACTCGGTTTATGCAGAATTCGATGAAGGATCCAAAGGAAGTTCTCAGGTTTCAACGACAATGGCATTTGTTCGTCTCATGCGCGGGTTGATGAAAACCAAGGAGTTTGGAGAGCGTGTTGTCCCGCTTATTCCCGATGAAGCACGAACGTTTGGAATGGATCCATTGTTCGCTGAATTTGGAATATATCATCCTGAAGGTCAACTGTACAAGCCGGTTGACCATAAGGTGTTGATGAAATACAAGGAGTCTGCAAAAGGGCAGGTTCTCGAGGAAGGAATCAATGAAGCAGGTGCTCTTTCCTCCTTCATTGCCGCTGCAACATCCTATTCGGCCCAAGGTTCACCAACGATTCCTTTCTACATCTTCTACTCCATGTTTGGATTCCAACGAGTTGCTGATTTGATTTGGTCTGCAGCGGATTCGCGTGCAAGAGGCTTCCTCATTGGGGCAACATCGGGCAGAACAACACTCAACGGTGAAGGATTGCAACATCAAGACGGCCACTCCTTGCTCATGGCACATTCCAACCCAGCCGTGCGGGCGTACGATCCAGCATTTGCTTTCGAATTATCGACCATCATCAAGCATGGAATTGTCGAAATGTTTGAGCAACACAAGGATGTAATTTACTATCTTGCTGTTTACAACGAAAACTATCCAATGCCTGCAAAACCAAAGGGTTGCGAAGAAGGCATCCTCAAGGGCCTCTACAGGCTACGCGACGCTCCGAAAGGCGACGGGCCGATGGTACGCCTCATTGGGTCAGGCCCAATTATGCTCCAAGTTCTCGATGCGGTTGAGAAATTGGAAACCTTTGGAGTCCGCTCTGAAATTTGGTCTGCGACCTCCTATGGCGAACTTCGCCGAGAGGGAATGGATGTCTCACGATGGAACCGATTGCACCCCAATGAGGCATTGAAACCCACATGGGTTGAACAGCAATTTGGGGACGCAACTGCACCAATTATCGCTGTCTCAGACAACGTAGCTGCCGTTCCAGAGATGATCCGAGAGTGGGTGAGTGCACCGTTTACAGTCCTCGGAACGGATGGCTTCGGACGCTCTGACACCCGCCCTGCTCTGCGTCGTTTCTTTGAAATCGATGGTGAGGCGGTAGCTCTCGCAGCGCTTTCGTCGTTGGTGCGAGAAGGTAAGATGGAAGCATCTGTGTATGCTGATGCGATGGCATCGTTCGGCGTATCTGCCGACCGAACGGACATCACAAGCCTTTGATTTGAGGCTTCCAATTACCGTTCTTTCGTGCGTGATCCAAGACGTGCCAATAGATTGTTTCCAAGTCAATTTGAGGATTCTCAACCAAATCGATTTCATTGACACGCAAGGGCGGAGGGAGTTGTGACCAGGATCTTCTTGAATTCCACCGCAACCCGAGGATGTGCTGGGCTGGTCCACATGTTGGCAGCGATAGGCGCGTCTTCCATGGCCGTTCAACCATGGTGCTTTCTTCCACAGTGGATTGAACAGTTTTCCAGGATTCACCTTTACCGTACTTCGAATTGACCAGCCATGAAGGATTGACCGATGAGTCAACGACGAAGGAATGTTCAACCAAGGTTGGAATCATCCAAGAAGCAATGTAACCTGCCGGAGCTCGAAACCAGCGTTTGAAATGATGAGGAAAGTGATGTTCCAAAACGGAAACAGATGTTGCGATGTCCTTCGAAAATGCTTCAACATCCTCTGGCCAAGCCGACCAACTGCGATGATGCAGGCCATGGCATCCAATGGAGATTCGTTCACCGAATATCGTACATAAATCTGCAATGAGACGTACGAATTCATCGGACTCACACTGGTCCGCAATTATGAACAATGTGACGGGCATCTCGTGCGTCTGCAACCAGGATTTGAGCCCAAGTATGCCGGTTTTGAATTGCTTCGAAAGCGGCGGTAAGGAAGAATCAGGCTTTGAACGAGTGGGATGACCTTGATTTGAAGGAACATGCCGAAGGTCATCCGTATCGATGGTCAGCCATGTCCGTTGCAAACCTTCACATCCGAGGCAAGTCGATGACGTGGATTCTGTGCGGGACGGTCTTATCGTTCAATTCGATCCCAATGAATTCGTCAATAATCTGACCGTTCCAGCGTTGGCAAATTCGTTCAGCGGTAACCAGTCCAGCTTGGTTCCGTGGGTGAACAGTGATTTCGATACGGTAAACAGAACCTCTCAGGTTAAGCCATCCGAGAACAGCATCAACAGCATTTGATGCAATACCACGATTTCGGAATCCTTTTCGAACCCAATAACCAAGGTTGTAATTCGAATGAACCAATTGCATCTCGTCACCGAGCCCAATGAGGCCAATGAAGGTATTATCCAAGTCATGTATTGACCAAAAATGAACCCGGTCAGCATTTGAAAGGTGCTCCAAATCGTGCAACATGTCCGATAATTGACGCGTGATATCTTCATCGCTCCGGAGCCATGGTAGGGCTGCTTTTGCCGATTCAGGATCTTCGGAGTAGGCATCAATAACCATGGGTAGAATCGCTTTTGAAACTGGACGCAGACCATATCCCCCTGACAAATCTGGAAGGTTCGGTGTTGGTGGCATAGAATCCCTCATGCAGACAAATGTGAAACGGCGTTCATGACACCTTCATCATTTGGATGAACGCGTCGAGCCATCTCGAGCATCCAATTCAGATGCTCAGCACGCCCCGCTTGCTGCAAGACGAGACCGATATGATACAACAACGACACATCGCTGCCAAGGTGCGGGCCCAGTTGGTCAATGTTGTGCTCAGCCTCAGCAATACGCCCAGCGCGAACCAATCCGAGCGATTCGACAACGATCCGATGGATTTCTCGCTGGTCCATTGGCTCACCGGCTGGCCAAGGCCATATTCGAGTTCCAATCTCAACATCAGGGGTTATGGCATCCTCTCTTTCAGGTTGCTCACTTGAGGAGTTAATTTCCGCATCCTCAGGTAACTCAGGAACACCTTCCTTATCGGGTACTACTGGGGTAGGCGTCTCTTCAATGTCCGGTAATTCAGGCACTTCCTCAGCCGTTTCTTCAGGTATTGCAGGAATACTTGGCGTCGCATCCTCAATGACCTCGGGAATTTCCGGTAGTGTCATCGAGTTTGGAGGAAGTGGAATTTCTTCCTCGGAATCTGGAAGTTCTGGAATTGTATCAGGAGAAGGCCCAACGGATCCAGTAAAATCGACATCATCCTCTTCGTCCGTTGATTGAATCAATTGACCCTGGCCAGTGTGGACAGGCTCTGCGACTTCATCCAACGGATTGGCATCAGGAAGTTCAAATCGATCCTCGATGACTGGGGCATCCTCTGCTGAGAGCTCGACTTCCTCCTGTTTCTCGAATTCAACGGTTTCCGAAAGCGTAGGACCTTCACTGTCAATGAATGAAAACCCATCCTTTGAAGCCGAGTCTTCGTACTGATCTATTTCGATGGTTACATCCTCGAGGTCAAGAACCGCTTCAACAGCAAATTCCTCTTCCTCAACTTCATCATTGTTCATGAGGGTTGAGAGTAAATCGTTCTGCACATCGGAAGCAACCTCAAGGTGTTGATCCCGAGCTGGTTTGCTCAGGTCATAGTAGCACTGAACGCATGTGGAGGCATGAACATCGTTTTGAGCACCGCAGAACGGACAAGGATTACCATCCTCGTTCCCTCCTTTCTTGCGCTTCCAAAACATCGTCTCGCCTAATTTCTCGGTAGGCACTTGCGGTTTAAGCATCACCATCCCGTGGACGATGAACGCATCATTCGCCATAGTCTGAAATGATGGCAGCAGTTGGAGAAGTCATGGGCGAGCGAGGAAAAGTTCGGCGTATGGTCAGTTCTTCATCGCCGGACGTTGAGCCGGAAGGTGAGGACGGGGGGATTTGGCGCCGTGGTCAAGATCACTTCCGTCACTTTACATCGCTTCTTGAAGATGAGCTTGAGGAAGAGACATCAATGATCCAAGAACGCTGGTCTTCATGGTCGCATCACCGTCTTCAGGCCTCAGGTCTTGCACTCCTTGGATTGAAAGGCCGAACGAACGGGACGCTCTACGGAGAAGACATCCTTGTGTTCGAACATCCAGATCGGAAACACCTCGGTCAACATCGATTCACGCACGGCGATATCGTTGTCATCAGTCGCTCAAAACCCCTAGGAGAGAAAACCGTCGAAGGGATTGTATTGGAACGAGGGCCAACTCGCCTTAGGATCGTTGTCGCACAACGACCCAAAGACCTCAGAAAAGGCACTTGGAGACTTGACCGAGGTGCGAATCGTGTTGCGCATGATCGGATGCAAGAAGCCCTTGAAATGTTTCATTCTGTTGAGGGCGACCGAGGAACAATCCTACGCGATGTTCTCCTTGGACAAGTCCACAATCCCGAAGAAAACGCCTCAATGCCTCCAAAAATATCTGGAAGATTCAATCGCTCAGAGGCTGTTCAAGTTGAACTCAACCCTTCCCAAATGGATGCGATGAAATCGGCTATGTCTCGTCGCTTAACCATCATCCAGGGCCCACCAGGAACCGGGAAGACCCATACGGCCGTCGCTACTTTAGCCCAACTTGCCCGAGAAGGGCGAGGCCCCATTTTGGCCACAGCAGAGTCCAATGTAGCCGTGGATAATCTGCTGGAGGGCTTGCTTGGTTTAGGGGTACGTGCGGTCCGGATAGGTCGTCCTGTGAAGGTTCGTGAAACTCTTCGCATGGCTACACTTGATGCGCAATTGGAGGAACATCCCAAGCAAGATGAGATCGCCATCGTTCGGGATGAGATGGATGAGGTTCACAGGGCGCTACCAAAACTCAAGGGCCGTGAGAAGGGACTTGCGCACAGAGACATTCAACACAACAAAAAGGAACTACGACGGCTTGAACGAGAGATGATTGCATCCGTTCTTGACAGTGCTGAGGTGATTTGTTCGACGAACATTGGTTCGGGACATCGTATTCTTGATGGCCGACGTTTTCCGATTGTTTTGATGGATGAGGCCACACAGGCGATTGAACCGAGCGCATTAATTCCAATATCCAAAGGTTGCCGCCAACTGGTTTTGGTGGGTGATCACAGGCAATTGCCCCCGACTGTTATCTCAAAGAAAGCCGAACGTGGCGGTCTTGGACGTTCCCTGTTCGAGCGATTAATCGATGTCGGTATACAGACCAACCTTCTTGATGTACAGTACAGAATGCACCCTGTTCTGAGAGAGTACCCGAGTGCTCGGTTCTACGATGATCGGCTGAAGGATGGTTGCTCAGCATCCGAGCGGCCTTCTCCTGCGGGAATTCTATGGCCGGATTGGGATCATCCGTTTGCATTCATCCCAATCTCAGGTGTTGAAGACGAAGAACAGGAAGGCGGGAGTCGAAGCAACCCAATTGAAGCCGCTCGAATTTACGACCTGGTGCAGGGTTTACTTTTACCCGGAGATGTTCATCCTTCGGAAATCGGAATCATTACGCCATACAGTGGACAAGTTCGTGCACTCTCCGACATTTTTGACAGCAACAAGGGACGTGAAGAAGGTGGACAATTTGCTGGTCTTGAGATCAACTCTGTCGATGGCTACCAAGGACGGGAAAAAGACGTCATCATCTTCTCCGCAGTTCGATCGAATCCAGACGGAGTGGTTGGCTTCCTAAGTGACCAGCGGCGCCTCAACGTTGCTATCACTCGAGCAAAACGTGGTCTTATTGTGGTTGGAGACCCCCAAACCTTGCGTTACGATCCAACATGGAGATCTTGGTTGGATTGGGCAGAGGAACGGGGACTTTTTGCATGGCATTTGGTCAATGGCTAACACGCAGGTTCAACAACGAACAGGCTCTGGAGGCTCCATGGCGGAAAACCCAGTTACGGTTTATCAGGGCGGGACTCTTGCTCAACAAGTTCTCTCCAGTGCGCCCGAAGGTATGCTAATTGCGCCCGTTTGGCGGCGAATTGCAGCATTTGCAATCGATGTTGTTGTAATGTCATTGTTGCTTCAGGTTCTAACGCGATTTCAATTTCTTGAAATTCTCATCAGTTGGAATTATCTTATCGAAGATCTCCGATATGCTGCATCGTTCATAATGACCTGGGTGATTTTCTTTGCCTCGCTTTGGCTGTATTGGAAGTACACTGGTAGAGCCTACGGGCGTTCGCTTGGGCAAAGGGCATTTCGAATTGCAATCGTCCATGACAACGGTACACTGCTTGAATTGCACCATTTTGGACCGAGGGCGTTTCATAAGTTGCGATACCTCATTCCTGTGCTTGGTTGGTTGTTTGGAATACGTGACATTTTTCGTGCACGCTCGAAAACGGCAGAATACCGAACATCCGTTGATTTGAGCAACCATACAGTTGCCGCAGTTGATTGGTCTCTCCCAAGTGACACGCGCTTGAACTTAAAATGATGAAGGGTTTACGCTGGACAGGTGAGAGGGATGAGTCAGGAACACGTAGCAACCGCTGGTCCTCTTTCCGTTATCTTGCAAAGTGTTCGGATGGAAATCGATGATGACGATGAGGACATTGTTGAAGTCACGCTCAGTTTGACAAATGAATCGGCGATTCCAATTGGGGGAATCGCAGCAACAATTTCGACAAGCCTTGGCTCGCAAGTAGAACCGACAGCAGGCGTGTCTTCCATAGGACCTGGCCTGACACGTTCGTTCTCCTTTGCATTCAAACTCAGTGATGGTGAGTGGACATTCTCGCTGCAGGGCCAAGGCCAATCATTAACCCTTGGCCCGTACGATGCTGACTTTGAATTCCAACAAGCCAAAGGTCGCTTGCTTGGGAATGCTGTTGGAACAAGTTTGTTCTCGGGAGCCTTTGATTCCGACCTCGGTGATTTTGGGAACGTGCAAGAACGAGAACTCATCGATGCAGGTCAGGTTCAAATGTCAACATTTTTCGGGGAAAATGCGAAGGGCGGCGCCACGAAGATCAGTGCAGGGACGTTCAATAATGTCGAGGAAGACGGTCCAAGAACACCTCCTTGGGAAAAGAAGGCTGAATCCGTCGCATCAACTTCCACTGACCCACTGCTTGCATCGACGATTTCGGATCCACTCCTCTCTTCTCCCGTAGTCAAGGAACAACCTGCGCAACCTGCTGTCGATTTATTGACCCAGGTACCACTCACTCCCCTTGCACCATCCGCTGAGGAGGTTGCAGAGGCGCCCCCGGTGCAAGAAGAACCGGAAGTTCATACGGAATCCACACCACCTCCTCTTCCAGCAGGTCCCGCAGGGCCACCCTCCGGTCCTCCAAGTGGTCCACCTTCGGGCCCACCTTCCGGCCCTCCAAGCGGTCCACCTTCGGGCCCACCCTCTGGTCCTCCAAGCGGTCCACCTTCGGGCCCACCCTCCGGTCCTCCAAGTGGTCCTCCAAGCGGCCCACCTTCGGGCCCACCCTCCGGTCCTCCAAGCGGTCCACCTTCCGGCCCTCCATCAGGGCCCTCCGGTCCTCCGAAGAAACCCGAATTCTGAGGTGCTCACATGAGTGAAGGGTTTGCAATGGAACTTTGTGGTAATCAAGCCTCATGGCAAATCGTTCCAGATGGGGTAACATCCATCGATTTGGAACAAGTTGGAGCTCGAATTGTCGAGAGTGGCTACGAAGCAGGCGTCCAATCAAGAATGGTATGGACGTTCACCGGGCCTGCTGATCTAACCCTTTATCCGAGTGGTAAGCTTCTTGTGAAAACTGCCGACAAGGGACTCGCTGAAGAAATCGCCAACCAACATATGTCCGTTTGGACTCGTGCGTGATGTCATGACCGTTGTTTCTGATGAACAAATTGCTTACATACAAAATGGAGGGGTCATTGCATACCCTACATCAACCCTGCCTGGACTCGGATGCATTCCTACAACAGAAGGACTCAATCGATTGTTTGAACTGAAATCGAGATCATCCAACAAACCTGTATCTCTGGGGGTGGCATCTCTCGAACAAGTAGCGGATTTGGTTGATGTAGACCCACGAATCGCGAAGTTTGTTGAGGCCTTTCCTCGCGGTGGTCTCTCCGTCATCTATCCCGCAAAGCAAACACTTGACAGCCGTCTCGGCGGTGACTTTGTTGCCGTACGTGTGTTTGACCATCCCTCTGCTCGAGCACTATCTGAGCGTGTTGGGCCAGTGACGGCAACAAGCGCAAACGAAGCGGGAGAAGAACCAGCAAATACTGTTGCGGAGGCTGCTTTAGAACTTGGGCTTCCAGAAATTGCAGTTGTTCCAGGAGAGCGAGCCACAGGACTTGGTAGCACCTTCGTAAAAATCGACTTTGAGACTCACGACCCATTGGTAACTATTATCAGAGAAGGTGTTGTACCTACGCGTGACGTGGTCACTTGGTGGAAGAATCGACACTGAAATATTGGAAAGATGCGGGCCACGTAGCTCGGCGTACACTCGAAGCGATGAAACTTGAGTTGACTCCCGGTAAAACCTTTCACGAAGTCATTGAATCGGCCGAACGTTACATCCACAGGCATGGCGGCAAGCCAGCATTTCCTGGCACAATCGCCGTGAACGATTTGGCAGCGCATTTCACAACCGATCATTCCATTAATCATGTCGAAGGATGGGATGGAGAAATGATTCTGCAAAAAGGAGATTGTGTAAAGATCGATTTTGGCGTTCATATCAAAGGACACCTCGCAGATAATGCACTTACCTTTGAAATTGGAAACGGAAATGAACACACTGAACAAATCAAGGCCGCAAAGGAAGCGAGGGATGCAGCAATTGAAATGATGCATCCAGGCACTCCTTGGTACAAGGTAGGCCAAGCAGCAGCCCAGCCCTCACTTGACGCAGGTTTCCAACCCATTCGCAATCTTTGCGGCCATCAACTCAAACCATGGGAACTTCATGCAGGCGTTTCAGTGCCATCCTATGCCTGTGGCCCCGATAATCAAGGATTCAAAGGCGTCGTCGAAGAAGGCGGTATCTATGCAGTTGAACCCTTCAATACGACCGGAGCCTCTGGAATGATCAAGAATCTTGGGAACCCAAATTCCTCCAACATTTATCGAATAACCGGGATGACAACCTCCCGAAAAGCAAGGGCAAAAGGACAACTCAAACCCCTCGGAGCACAAATGGCTCGCAATCTTGAGGAGCGATACTCAACCCTTCCCTTTGCTGAACGTTGGGCATATCCTATGCTTGAGAAACCGTTCCCTGAGGCCGATGAGGAATCACGCCAAAGCAAGTGGAGAGCCCTTGTCAAGAAGTTGATCAGCATTCGATTCCTAGAAACGTATCACGTTCTTGCGTGCAAAGACGGCGGGAACATCTGTCAGTTTGAGCATACCGTCATGGTTACTGATGGCGGTCCAGAAATCCTTACTGTTGAGTAATCTTTAGATTTTAGTGGAATTTTAAAACACAGATAACGCATATAAAGGCGAAGTGCATACCATATATCGAACAGGGCTGTGAAGTTCTCGTTGAGTGCATCCCATCCCCTCTCCGTAAGCTCTCACCCTGTTCACCCATTTTGTTATAATTTAGTGAAAGCAATGTTGTCTCTACAAATTGATTGTACCACTCGGGAGCAATAAGATAATTTTATTTTTTATCAAAAATAGAGCCGCAGTATCGCGAATAACTTTTCATTTTCATCGTTTCATCCCGATGTCTTTAAATAGTATCTTATTGGTGGAAGAAATGCGCCCACTATGGGCGTTGGAGGACAAAAATATGCAAAAAGATAACCGAAATGAAGAAGCAGTCAGCCCTGTTATCGCTACCATCCTTATGGTTGCGATCACTGTGGTTCTGGCTGGTGTACTGTACGTCTGGGCATCCCAGCTCGCAGAAGGAAACACAGATGGAGATTTCTCCATGTATGATTTCGCTGTAACTGACGCATCAGACGCAGTAGGCGCAGACTCAGGCGAAGCCCTGGTCTACGTTGCAATGGACACTGGTGACGACCTATCCTGGTCAACAGTCATCGTACAAATGTCCGCTGACGGCGGTGCCTACGGCGAATGCACAACACCTGGCCAAACAGCAGGCACAGCCTGTGTCGTTACCGACAACGGTGACGGAAGTTGGGGCTTTGGCGAAGAGGTCACTGTTAGCGAAGGCTCAGATGACATCTGTGCTGCAGCATGTACCGTTCAGGTCAAGATCCTCGACGCGGCGAGCAACAAGCTCATCTACGAGTCGAGTGAAATCAACGTCGCTTGATTACGAATCAAGAACAACGTTGTCGTAACCACACAAACTGAGTTTGTGTGAATCCGCCCTCTCATGCGTTCAGGCGCATGAGGGGGCCTTTTTTATTTTCAATTTCTGCCATCAACGTGCTGATCCCACATGTGGAGGGATGATCCACGAGCACTGTGCCACAGGGCTCGGATGAGTTGAAGATTTCCATCGACGATTGTTCCGAGTTGATGCAGCAACGGGATTTTGATTCCGTAGCGGACGGTTAGCCACGATATTAGTACGGTTGCTTCCATCGTAAATAGACCAACATGCATGGTTGTAAGGGTCGCATTGGTGAAATCGATTTCTGCAAACCCAATCAATGCCCACCGAGCCAGCGTTGCGATGAATACTCCTACAAGAAGAAGCGGCGTTAGTATGTGCAAGGCTGCTTCTTGACAAAGGATGGGTGCAAATCTGCCTAGCCTGCGATTGTACCAGTGCTCTCTCTGTCGAAGCAAATGCCGCTGCAATCCCTGTGCGCGTCGAACCTTCTGACGTGAATGCTCCTTTCTTTCTAGTGGAGCATGATCAATGAAATGTGCATCGGAATCTTGGATGACTCTCAACCCATGAATACGGACGTTTGTTGCGATTTGAGCATCATCAGCATTTGAGGTGACATGCAAGGCTTCGAGATCGAGCGAACTCGTTCTCCATACCATGCAAGAACCCTCGAGAAATGGCGTGCTATCAATCTTTGATTCAAGATGACGAACCATCGAAAACAGGGTTCGATGCCCCTCCTCTTCGATTCTCTGACCGATTCGCTTTGGGGTAGCCCCAACACAGCCAATGCTCTTGTCAGTAAACCACTTCAGTAGGTTTGGTACCGTATCGAGTTCAAACATTGCATCAGCATCGGTCATCAGCACCAAATCGCTCTTGTTTGTTTGATTGATGAACTCAAGTGCCTGCTTTACAGCTGCAGTTTTGCCCTTTCGTTCATCCATTCGTAGCAAATGATAGGAAGCGAAGGAGCCTTTGCCTCCCCATTGCTCAGCAAGAGAAACAGAATCATCGGTTGAAGCAGAGTCAATGATGACGAGGTGGGGTTTGAATGCTTGAGTTGTTTGTTGAAGATTCTCTAACTTTTGAATGAGGATTTTCGCTTCGTTCCACATCGGAAGGAGGATGGTTAGCGTACCTGTAAAATCCTGCTCTGGGCGAATCAGTCTTCGTTTTCTTCCCATGAAAAGGTCGAAGCCATGTTTGAGATAGGGCAGACCAGCCATCGTTGCGAACCCGACCTCGTACAATGCAGGTGACAACAGCATGGATGCGTTTAATCTTGAATCCTTCTTCACTTCTCCGTTGATTTTGTTGCCAATGATGGGTATTTCTCCATAGATGTCAAGTGTGCACAGCCATTCAGTTGAACCATGCCGACGGTTGTTCATGTTGGACCTATTTCGAGTCCAGGAGGCATCCAATCGGTCATAGGAACCCTGTCTTCCAACCCTGTAGAAAACTGGGAGGTCGAAACGGTTGAAAGCCATTCAATTGGGTCGTATCTGTCCAAACTACAGGCTTACAACAGCGCAAAAAACCGAATTGAGGAAATACTCAATCGAGTCAAAGACGGGGTTGTAGTGCATCTTCACGCTGCTTCAGACTATTCATTTCTGAGAAAATTGAGACTTGCTGAACATGCACACCGTCTAGGAGGAAAGATTGTCTTTCACATTCATAGCGGGAACATTCTTTCATGGCTTGGGAGAAAAGATCGTGCAAAGAAGATGAAGCAACGTCTCAAAGAATGTGATGCAACAATTGTCTGCTTGTCCGAACGCTGGAAAGAACTAATCACCCCTTTTTTGGGAAAATGCGTCGTCTCCTCAAATCCAATCGACCCGATTCATTGCATTGATGAAACAGTCGAACGAAAACAGAATCAAATCCTCCTTCTAGGTCGAGATGATGAAGTTAAAGGCCATGATTTTGCTTTCGAGGTTATGCGAGAATTCCAAAAGAATGCATCCGATGTAACACTCCACTGCACTGGAAGAGAACAAGCTCCTGATGGCCTGAGTAACGTTATTGCGCACGGTTGGGTGTCAAACGAAGAGAAAGTCAGACTCTTGCAAGAATCTTCACTGCTTATCCTCCCTTCAACCTATGAAGGACAACCTATGGTTGCTCTCGAAGCGCTTGCATGCGGAACACCTGTGCTTGCGTCAAAGACACTTCATTCGCTTCCTAATAGCACATTTGAGTCTGAAACGGGGACGACTGAGAGTTGGATCGATTCAATCAGCGATTTACTTGGCAGAAAGATAGACCTGCGTGATGATTTGAATCAACACAGAATTGAATCAGTCAATTCGAATCTTCTTACTCTGTATCAAGGATTGATTGAACCAGCGTGACGAATTTCTCTCGCTCATCTTCTTCGCTATGAATCGATAGGACGTCCATTTCATATGCTTCCTTGATTGCAGTTGAAATAGAATCTCGATCGCCAAATGAGGCCACAGCACCAAGTTTGTTTTCGAGGCAAAAATCTCCCATAGGAACATGTGCACTTGTAACTGATGGGCGGCCAAAAGCGGCTGCATCAAACATTTTCACAGGTAGAGCTCCATGCCGAATGTTTTCTTTTTTAACATCGTACATCGCAAACATGACATCAATTTCAGCCATGAGTTCAACAAGTTGTGCATCATCAAATGATCCCCGGTAATCCAGTAGTGGATATCGTTTGAGGAGTTGGTTAACGCATGGGCCATCACCTGCAACGATGGGGTGGAAACCAGTTCTTTGACTGCATTCAACAAGCGAAATCATTGCCTCATAATCTCGAATTCTTCCAAAGAAACCAATTGTTTTGGTCATTGGTCGGGGGAGAGGAGAAGCATTTCTGACATTGAGTACAACGGTGGGTTTGAATTGAAAATCTTTCTCGAAATAATTTGCAAGCCCCGGTGATGAGGTCAAGAATCCATCAAATCGCGACCCATTCTTTCTCAACAACTTTTCCATTCGGAAGGATACAATCCTTCTCAGCAAGGTTGTCTTTTGCATGAGAGGCCAAGCGTGAGCGATATCATGTAAATCCAAGACACTGAATCGGGAATGCAGATTCTTCGTTGCAATTGAATCCGAATCGTTGTAGATAATGAGATCATATTGACCCTTCAATGATCGAAGAAACCTCTTCTTCTGACGGACAATACTCGCCGATAATGTTGCTTTACCGGTTCGAATCCGTTGAATGATGTATCCATTTCGTTCTGATTTAACATCGAGGGTATGTTCTCGATCCCAAGCAAAAATAGTCACATCATGACCTAATTCAACGAGCCAACGTGCATGACGCTCAACCCGGGGGTCAGGAGCACATCCATTGGTGACGACCAAACAGATTCTACCCATTTACCTCACCTCGAATATTGTTTGCAAGTAATTCAACACTCTTTGACCAAGAGAGATGTTCATGAGCATACTTGATTGCAGATTGACTGTATTCACTAAATTCCTCATTGCTTATCGAATTCAGGAAGGATGAAATTTTCGTACGTAGGATCGACGAGTCATGTAACTGCATCCAAGAACCAACATCAGTATCAAAGCGGTGCCCTTCGTGATTAATACCTACAATCATCAATCCACTCGCAAGGTATTCGCCTCGCTTAAGTGGACTTGCTAGTTTCCATACCTTGGTTGCAGGCATCGGAAGAATCCCAATATGATGTTTTTTCAAATTTTCAAGTACGCTTTGCTGAGACATTCGACCTTTGAGCGTGAACAGTTCTGGATTCTTTTTCAGTTTCTTTTTGATGACAGAAAAAGCATTACCTTCTCCAATTAACGTCAAATGGCAAGCAATCCCTACGTCGTTCCAAGCAACAATGTGCTTCATGAATTCGAGAATCCCTCGGTGTTTATCTAAACGACCATGATATACAAATTTCCATGAATCACCAACTTCACGTGAAAGCGGAATCGTATTGTCAGAAGTAACCACACCTGCTTCAAGGACTGAAATATTCGTTGCAGGGATGTTTGATGATTGGATAACAAATCGAAGATGAGCATTTGAAACCACAAATCCTGAACTGAACAAACCCTTCTTGACAAGTTTCCAAGCACCTTTCCAATCTTTCCATTGCATCCTTGCGAGCATTCCCAAATCAGCAGGAGGAGACCGATCCATCAAGAAGCAGGGCCGATTCTGTTGCGCAAGGAATTCTCCAACTTTGGAACCTACTTGCCAATCCATGATGTATCGATCATAATTCAATTCTATTGATTCGAGATGAGAAAGTACCTTTTTCGAAAAAGAACGACTCTGAAAACCGCGTATTGCATTTGTATCCAGCCCAATATGCTCCCAAGTAGCATCGGAGTGAGACCCGTCTCGCTCAGGATTTATGATGGATAAATCGAATCCCAATTCAATGAGTCCGTTTGCTAGAGCAATGGGTGTTGTTGCGCAAAAGTCAGAGAACTTTCGATGTGTGATCCATAGCAATTTCATTTGAACTCACCACGGGTTTACCAATCATTGTCTCTATTCGTTAATTGAAAGGTATGCTTCCTTGACCAAATCAAAAATCCCTACTGAGAAATCGGCACTCTGTTGCCATTTTGTTTCATCCACCAACCGAATCTCGTAAAAACTTTCTTGAACGTCATTTTTAGTGGTTGAGTAAGGAATATCCCTAAGAACGTGAAGACAACCCTAAAATTATGAGTGATACGGCGCAACCTCCTCGTTCGGATGAGCGTAGTCCGTCTTTGGAAAATTTACACCCCAAAGTTTCAGTTTTTTCTGCTCCCCTTCATATCAGAAAAAACCTCTCAAAACACCGATATTTACTCGACAACATGGTCAGCCGAAATTTGAACCAAAGGTATGATAAGGCTTTGTTAGGATATTTGTGGACTTTCTTAGAACCAGCATTATTGGCATCGGTGTACTATATTTTGTTCATTATCATTGCGAATTATGACGATAAAAGCTACCCAATGCTCATTCTTTTGGGTGTAATTGGGTGGGGTCTTTTCGCCCGAATTTTGAATTCAACCGTATCTTCATTGGTCACAAACGCTGGAATGATTAAACAAACTGGATTTCCCTTGGAGATATATTCTGCTGCAGAATGCAAAACCAACCTGGTGATTTCAAGTATCAGTTTGTTAACGATTATCCCCTTCATGTTCTATCTTGATTTAGCACCAACAGTTCATCTTTGGATGATGCCTGTCGCCATGTTTATGCTTTATTTGTCCGCTTGGGGTATTGGATTGATGGTTGCTTCTGCAAATGTTGTTTTTCCAGATGTTGCTCACGCTTTTCGTTTCATTACTCGAGCGGGGTTTTTCGTCTCACCAGTAATGTGGACATATGAAATGTTGATTGAACGCGCTGGGGCTGACTCATCCTACATTGATATTGCAATGCTTAATCCCGTCGTGATTCCACTTACCATGATGAAACATTCAGCGCAGGGTACAATTCCCGATTTCGCCTATCATCACATCATTTATGCAGCAGTTTTCCCTATACTTGCGTATATTTTCGGTTCGATTATATTCACAGCTACTTCCAGAGGGGTGGTAAAACGTCTTTGAATAATCAAGTATTGAGACTCGAAGGAGTCCACCTTAATTTCCCTAGGAAAGAAGGGTCATTATCAATCATGAAGCGAATGCTTTTGTCCTCGATAGGTAAATCCACTAAATATCCTCAAACGTGTGGATTATCAGACATCTCGCTGACAATTAACAAGGGCGAGATTATCGGAATCATCGGGCGCAATGGTTCCGGAAAATCCACATTGCTCAGAACAATGGCAGGAATTTACAAACCTGATAATGGCTGGGTTGGGATCAATGGTCAAATTTCCTTATTGGCAGGTGTTGGAGTTGGTATGAATAAAGATTTGACAGGTCGAGAAAATATTCATTTGTATGGAAGTATGCTTGGACATGAGCGAGAAGTTATGGATTCAATGATGGATGAAATCATCACTTTTAGTGAGTTGGAAGGTTTTATCGATGAACCATTTCGGACGTATTCATCAGGAATGAAAGCTCGTCTGGGTATTTCCGTTGCAACAGCGGTACAACCAGATATTCTCCTCATTGATGAAGTCCTAGGGGTTGGTGACCCAGGTTTCAAAAAGAAAAGCCAACAACGAATCCGCGATATGATGGAGAATTCAAACACCGTCGTTCTCGTGAGCCATTCTTTTGGTCTTCTCAAAGAAATATGTTCTCGGATGATTATGATGGAAAGGGGGAAAATAAAATGCATTGGAATCCCAGAAGAAGTGATAGCTGCCTATCATGAAGCCGAGGGGTGAATATGTTTAATTTGTTCAAAAATAAGCCTCAAGAAAGAGAAATCAAAATCATCGATCTGACCCTTAATTCAAGGTTAGAAGACGACTATATCCTTCCACAAGAGCTCGAACACGAATTACTGATAAGGCGATTAAAAACAAGTTTAACTCCAAGCGCGGCACAACAAAAAATTGCAGAATGGGAAGATGAGTTTTCCATTAAATCGATTCGCGAGGAATACAAAAACAAAAATTGGGAAGAAGTAATTCGATTAACAAATTCGAGAATTGAAGTTCACGGGGGTGAGGAAGCATTTATCCAAAATATCCGCTCTCTCTATCAACTCAAACTTTGGCAAGAATGCATAATTTCATGCAACAATTTGTTGCAAATTGATGGGGAAAATCAAACCGCAATTCGTTTCATTGCAAGATGCAGGAAAAATTTAGGCGAAGACACAGAAGCAGAACTATATTTCTTGAAATTGCTTGAATTTAATCAAAAAGATATAGATTCTTTGATAACTTTAGCGAGAATAAACTACAATAACAAAGATTACAAAAAATCCATTCAACATTCAGAAAATATTCTTGCCATAGAACCCCATTCAGTAACCTGCCGTCGATTAATTTCAAGATCATACTTGGCAATGAATGAGTTCAAATTATCAATACCACATTTAGAATGGCTCATAGACCATTCTGAAAATGACTTGGAAGCATTGGTAGATTTAGGCAGAACTTATTACTCTATGAAACAATACTCCACTTCGAGAACATATCTAGAGAAAGCCCATTCAATGAACCCTCATGACAGAAGAGCTCGTCGAACATTAGCATTGATTTACGAGCGACAAGGAGAATGGCAACAGGCATCAACCATTTATGAATTGGAATGTTTGGAGGAGCCAGAATCTTTTTCGAATTGGGAAAAACACATTAGCCTTTTGTACAAACTCAACAAAATAGATGATGCAAAAAAAAGTATTTTGCAAATCATCAATACCGATTCAACGAGCATGAAATTGTATGTAATTTCACATTCAATATGTCGCAGTTTTTTCTGGAACGACATCGCCGAGAGGTTGCAAATAGAGATGGAACAAAAATGGCCACGTGAGGCTGCTTTGTATATCTTGATGGCTCAATTTTCACTTTCCAACGGTTATCTCACGGATTGTTATTCCTATCTTCTTAAATGTCGTAGGAAAGACCGCCGTTTGAAATCGTATACCAACTTGTTGCTCCAATTACAAAAAACCCTTGGCCAAGTAGACTACTCGCTCAAAGAACTCAAAAAAGCGGTGAAAAGAAAACGACAAGTTTTGATTTCGGAATGCGCAATAAAAAAGATTTTTTCGTTGGCTCAAAAGGTTCCCAAATATCAACCTCGCAAATCAAAGAAAAAATTAGTTATGGTTTCTTCAACTTTAGGAAGAGGTGGGGC
>MDTB01215152.1_pt1 | contig 47318 bp, 42 predicted proteins | sample 811161 | NCBI WGS metagenome assembly MDTB01 (sample SAMN05326650, study PRJNA326480) | marine metagenome | isolation source: seawater | place: Mediterranean Sea | collected 2009 | reverse complement strand
TGTGTTTAGTTGGATTTTGATTCATATCAAAGCTATATAGTAATTTATGTCTAAATTAAAAGGGTTATTATTAACAGAGGGTATGCATGGCATGATTAGCCAAGTCGAGGGTTTAGCCAAAGCTTTAAATATAGATTACATTCACCAAAAAGTTGAACTAAATAAATTTACTAAATTTCTCCCACCAAAAGTAACCCCCGTATCAAGTTTATTTTTCAAAAATTTTAAAGTTCCAGAATTCGACTTAATAATTTCTTGTGGAAGAAAAAGTGTAATCCCATCAATTTATTTAAAAAAAAAAGCAAAAAAAAAAATAACCAATATTCATATACAAAATCCCAAAGTTTCTTTAGAAAACTTTGATTATGTTATTGTACCAGAACACGATGGTGTTAAAGGACAAAATGTAATTACCTCAAAAGGAGCCATACATTACTTGACTGAATACGAAATAGATAAGAATCGAGATTATTTAAAAAACAAATTAAATAAAGAAAAACAACATCTCCTTTTAATTTTGGGTGGACCCAATAGGTATTATGATTATAAAGAGGATCATTTGTTAAATATTTTTAAAAAGATAAAAAAAATAATAACTTCTTATAATTTACAATTAATTGTGATTCCATCTATGAGAACTCCAAAGAATATTATCTATTTAGCAAATAATTTTTTTGATAAAGAAAATTTAGTTATTCAAAATGTTGACAAAAAAGCATATTTATCAGGCTTATCTTTGGCAAAATTTATTCTAGTAACTTGTGACTCCACCTCTATGATTTCTGAGTCAGCTATTACAGGAAAACCTATTTATGTCATAGAAATACCCTCAAAAAGAGACGATTTTAGGTTTAGACAATTTAGAGACTTGTTTAATAAACTCAATATTATTAAAATTTTAGATGATAAACTAGAAACTTGGGACTATGAAAAACTTGACGAAACTAATAAAATAGCACAAATAATAAAAAAAAAATTATAATGTCTTTTTTAAATTCAATTGAAAAAAATTCCAAAAAGTTTAATGACCCCTTCTTACATTGGGAACTCGATAAGCCTCTTACTGAAGAACAAATTAAAGAAATAATTACAGCAGATATTGCAAATCCCTCTGAACATAATTTAAATTATGATGGAACAAGAGCAATTGATGGTGGTGCACCAGAATTTAGAAAAGGTTTATCTCATGGAGGTAAAGCTCTTAAATTTAGATGCTTTATAACTAAAGAAAATTCAAATGAATTTCCAAATTTAATGAAACTAACTAAAGAGTTGCAGAATAAAAGAACTTATGAAAAAGTTTCAAAACTTGTTGGTAAAGATTTGTCTAATTCATATGTAAGGGTTGAAGTGATATGTGACAGAAAAGGTTTTTGGCTTAAACCACATTGTGATATTGAGGAAAAATTAATGTCATGTTTGCTTTTTGTAAACAAAACAAATGAGAGTGAAAATTTAGGCACAGATTTTTACGATAACAATTTAAAAAAAGTAAAAACAATGCCTTATAGAGATAATTATGGTTATTTTTTTACAAGTGGGCCAGGTACTTGGCACGGTATGGAAAAAAAAGAAATTAAAAAAGAAAGAAGATGTCTTCAAGTAAACTATGTAACTTTTAAAACAGATTGGAAAGTAGATTAATTATCCTGAATAGATTTGACTTCTAATTTTTTTGTTTTGAGTGATTTTATAGCTTCAAGAAAAGAATAGGCAGTAGACATATTAGTACAATAGGGAATTTTATTTGCTAGGGTGCCTCTTCTTAAAGCTTTGGCATCATTAATTCTATGCTCACTATTACCACCACCTGTATTTATAACTAATGAAATTTTTTTAGAATTTAGAACATCAACTATATGAGGTCGACCACTGCTAACTTTATTAATAGTTTTACATTTTATTCCACTGTTCTTTAAAACTTTTGCAGTTCCTTTTGTTGCCGATATAGTAAAACCTAGTTTTTTAAGTCTTTGGGCAATTCCAATAATTTCTTGTTTATGAGAGTCTTTTACTGATAAGAATGCCATTCCACTAGTAGGAAGAGAATTAGAAGCTGCTATCTGACTTTTGGCCACTGCCATACCGAAGTCTTTATCAAGGCCCATCACTTCTCCGGTAGACTTCATTTCAGGACCCAGGAGAAGGTCGCTATCTGGAAATTTGTTAAAAGGGAAAACAGCTTCTTTAACTGCAAATCTTTTATTTTTTTTATATTTTAATTTATATTTTGACAACATTTCTCCAGTCATTACTCTCGACGCAATTTTTGCTAGTGGAATTCCATTTGCTTTTGAAACAAAGGGAACAGTTCTACTTGCTCGTGGATTAACTTCAATTACATAAATTTCGTCTTTTTTTATCGCAAACTGAATATTTAAAAAACCTTTAACCCTTAAAGCAAGAGCTAATTTTCTTGTTTGAATTTTTATTTCTCTAAGAATATTGTCTTTGATAGATACTGGAGGAAGACAACAGGCCGAGTCACCCGAGTGTATTCCAGCTTCTTCGATGTGTTGCATAATGCCTGCAACATATACATCCTTACCGTCACATATTGCATCAACATCAACTTCCATTGCATTATCTATAAATTTATCAATCAAAATAGGATTACTTTCAGATACTTTTAAAGCTTCAGTAATAAATTTTTTTAATTGACTCTTATCATGAACTATTTCCATAGCTCTTCCACCCAACACATATGAAGGACGAACAATTACTGGGAGGCCAATTTTTTCTGCAATATTTATTGCCTTTTTATACTTACTAGCTATTCCGCTTTCAGCTTGTTTTAGATTTAATTTGATTAATAACTCTCGAAATCTATCTCTGTCTTCAGCAAGATCGATTGATGAATATTGCGTCCCAAGAATTGGTAAATTGTTTTTGTATAAAAATTTAGCAAGTTTAATTGGTGTTTGACCACCAAATTGTGTAATTACACCTAAAAGATTACCCCTAGATTTTTCTTTTAGAATAATATTTTCAACGTACTCTTCAATTAAAGGTTCGAAATAAAGTCTATCACTTGTGTCATAGTCAGTTGAGACTGTTTCGGGATTACAATTTATCATTATAGTCTCAAATCCAGCATCTTTTAGAGAAAAGCTAGCTTGGCAACAACAATAGTCAAACTCTATACCTTGACCAATTCTATTAGGCCCTCCTCCAAGTATTATTATTTTTTTTTTATTACTAGGCTCAGATTCGCAGGTAGTTTTTATCGAAAAACTTCTTTGATAAGTAGAATACATATAAGGAGTAAAAGATTTAAATTCTGCTGCACAAGTATCTACTTTCTTAAAAACTGGCCTTACTTTGAGAGCAATTCTTTTTTTTTTAACTATTTCTTCTTTTATATTAGTAAGTATAGATAGCCTCCTATCAGAAAATCCCAATGATTTAATTCTGTTAAACTCTATAAAATCTTTCGGTATACCTTTTTTGATAATTCTTTTTTCTTCTTCTACTATTTCTTTAATTTGATTTAAAAACCAAGGGTCTATTTTTGAATATTTGAATATTTTGTCTAATGGAATTCTTTTTCGGAATGCTTCTGCAACTAATAGTAATTTATTAGGTATATTTATCTTTAATTTTTTTAAAATTTCTTTTTTTGAATAATTGAAAATATTATCCAATCCAGCGAAACCAGTTTCAAGAGATACCAAGGCTTTATGAAATGACTCTTTAAAATTTCTTCCTATGGCCATTGCCTCACCGACTGATCTCATTGATGTTCCTAATATTGCTTTGGTGTCTTGAAATTTTTCAAAAGTAAATCTTGGAATTTTCGTAACTACGTAGTCGATAGTTGGTTCAAAAGATGCGGGAGTTACTTTAGTTATTTCATTCTGAAGTTCATCCAAGGTATATCCAACAGCAAGTTTTGCGGCTACTTTAGCTATTGGAAAACCAGTTGCTTTTGAGGCTAAAGCCGAAGAACGAGATACCCTAGGATTCATCTCTATAATTACCATTCTGCCATTTTTTGGATTAATCGCAAACTGAACATTTGAACCACCAGTTTCAACTCCAATTTTTCTTAGACATGCTATTGAAGCATTTCTCATTACTTGATACTCCTTATCAGTTAAAGTCAATGCAGGAGCAATCGTGACAGAGTCACCAGTATGTGTTCCCATTGGATCTACATTTTCAATTGAACAAATTATTATACAGTTATCGTTTTTGTCTCTCACAACTTCCATTTCAAACTCTTTCCAACCGTCTAAACATTCCTCTACTAGAACTTGATTTTGTGGAGATTCATCAAGTCCACCCTTAACAATTTTAAAAAAATCTTTTTTAGTTCTCGCTATTCCTCCACCAAGTCCACCCAAAGTGAATGAAGGTCTAATAATTGCAGGAAGACCAATCTTTTTAAAACATCTTGAAGCATATTTGAAATTATTAATAACTTCTGATTTTGGTAAATCGATGCCAATTTCTGACATATTTTTCCTAAATTTTTTTCTATCCTCTGCATTTGATATTGCTTTTGAGTTAGCTCCTATTAACTCTATTTTATATTTTTTAAGCAAACCCGCTTTTTCTGCTTTTAAAGCAATATTTAAAGCAGTTTGGCCACCCATTGTAGGAAGTATGGCATTAGGTTTTTCTTTTTTAATAATCTCTTCAAGGACATTTATTGATATAGGCTCAATGTATGTTTGATCGGCAACTCCTGGATCAGTCATAATTGTAGCTGGGTTAGAATTTATTAAAATAACTTTATACCCCTCATCTTTTAAAGCTTTGCAAGCTTGTGTACCCGAATAATCAAACTCACAAGCTTGGCCAATGATTATTGGTCCCGCTCCGATTACCAAAATTTTTTTAATATCTTTTCTTTTTGGCATATTTCTTTACTTCCTTAATAAAATTATTAAATAAATAATGGCTATCTTGAGGGCCAGGATTAGACTCTGGGTGATATTGCACAGAAAAAGCTGGTTTATTTTTTAATTTAATACCTTCAATGCTATTATCAAATAAAGATTTATGAGTAATCTCTATATTTTTAGGTAAACTATTTTTAGTAACTTCAAATCCATGATTTTGACTTGTTATTTCAACTTTACTGTTATTCAGATTTTTAACTGGATGGTTAGCACCTCTATGGCCTAACTTCATTTTTTTTGTTTTAGCACCTAGAGCAAGAGCTAATAATTGATGACCCAAGCAAATTCCAAATAATGGTAATTTTTTATTTATTAAATCTTTGATTATTTTTATTGCATATTTGCCTGTTGCAGCTGGGTCTCCAGGCCCATTCGATAAAAAAATTCCATTTGGTTTCAACGATAATATTTCTTTAGCACTTGTTTTACACGGAACAACTTTTACATCACAATTAAAATTTGAAAAATATCTTAAAATATTTGTTTTTATTCCGTAATCAATTGCAACTATTTTTATTTTTTTTTTTTTAATTTTTTTATAACCATCTTTTTTTGTCCACGTTTTAAAACCTTTCCAAGTAAATCTATTTTTAGTAGATACTTTTTGAGCTAAATCTAAACCATCTAGACCTGGCCATTTTAAAGTAGTATTAATGAGTTTTTTAATTCCGAAATTACCTAACTTATTATGACATATAGTTCCTCTCGGAGCTCCCTTATCTCTTATAAAATTTGTTAAACTTCTTGTATCTAAACCTGTTAAACCTATAATCTTATTTTTTTTAAGCCATGTATCTAATTCCATCAATGATCTATAATTTGAAGGGCTTGTTATTTCAGAGTTAAATATTACTCCTCTTGTCCAAACTTTATCAGACTCGTTGTCTTGCTTATTTGTACCAACGTTACCAATATGCGGAAAAGTAAAATTAATAATCTGTCCTGCATATGATGGGTCAGAAATTATTTCCTGGTATCCTGTTATAGATGTATTAAAACACACTTCTCCTGTAGCTGTTCCCTCGAATCCAAGACCAACTCCATTAAAAACAGTTTTATCTTCAAGAACTAAAATGCCTGGGTGAAAATTTGATTTTTTTGTTGAGTTTACTTTTCTTTTTTTGTTCAATTACAACTCATGAGTTAAAGGTTAATACAATAAAAGCCTTACTAACGCAACAGATCTAATATAAAATATAAAAAAAAAAAACAATTTTTCTTTAAGAAAAAATTCTTTGAGTTAAGTTAAACTTATGTCTCTTAGAGAAAAAATTGAAGACGAGTACAAAAATGCTCTAAAATCAAAAGATAAAAATAAAATATCAACTTATAGGTTAATTTTATCTGGAGTAAAAGATCTTGATATACAAAATAGATCAGGTCCCAACAAGAAAAGCACTGATGACGATGATATTAAAAAACTATTAAAAAAAATGATTAAACAAAGATCCGAATCAATTGAAGTCTATAAAAAAAATAAAAGACAAGACCTGCTCCAAATTGAACAGAACGAGGTGAATATTATGTCAGAGTACTTACCTAAGCAGATGAGCGAGGAAGAAACTAAAAAAATGTGTTCTGAAATAATAGAAAACCTCAAAATATCATCTTTAAAAGAGATGGGCAAAGTGATGGGAGAACTAAAAAAAAACAATTCTAATAATTTAGATTTTTCTTTAGCCGGTAAAATTATTAAAGAAATTTTAAATAACAAATGAAATATCCAAAAGAATATCTTGATGAAATTAAAACACGACTAAAGGTATCAACAGTAGTCTCTAAGTCTGTAAGTTTAAAAAAAAGAGGTAAAGAATTCGTAGGTCTTTCACCTTTTAAAAACGAAAAAACCCCTTCATTCACAGTTAATGATGAAAAAGGTTTCTATCATTGTTTTAGTACCAGTGAACATGGAAATATTTTTGATTTTATAATGAAGACACAAAATCTGAGATTTGGTGAAGCAGTAAAAATTTTAGCAAATCAAGCCGGTATGCAACCTTATACATTTTCGAAAGCTGACGAAGTAAGAGAAAATGATTGGAAAAAATATTCTGAGATTTATAAAGATTATATAAATTATCATCATGAAGATTTGTTAAAAAATTCAGACCTTAATGATGTTAGAGAATATTTAAAAAAGAGAAATCTTACATCAAATGATGTAAAAAACTTTTATTTAGGTTATGTAAGAAATAAAAAAAATTTTTACCAAACATTATTAAAAAAATTTGAGAAAAAAGATTTAAATGAGAGTGGTTTATTTTATTACGATGAAAAAAAGAAAGAATATGTAGAAAGATTTAGAGGACGTTTAATTTTTCCAATTAAATCTTTAACAGGTCATTTTATTGCAGCAGGTGGAAGAATAATATCAAATGAAAGTTATTTAGCAAAATATGTCAACTCTCCGGAAACTAAGTTTTTTAAAAAAGGGAATAATTTATACAATTTAGATAAAGCAAGAAAGTTATCGAATATAAACGATGAGGTATTTCTAGTTGAAGGATATATGGATGTGATTGGACTTAGTAAAAATAAAATTGAGAATTGTGTAGCTAATCTTGGAACCGCCTTAACAGACAGACAAATTTTAGTTTTAAATCAATTTTTCAATGAAATTGTAATTTGTTTTGACTCAGATGAAAGTGGATACAAAGCAGCAGTGAGAGCAGCGGAAAACTCCATAAAGGAATTAAGGCCAGAAAAACAAATTTCATTCCTTTTTTTACCCAATGGCGAAGATCCAGATAGTTTTGTTAATAAACAAGGGAAAGAAAAATTTTTGAATTATTTCAAAGAAAAAAAGGTTTCTATACATACTTTTTTATTTCAACATCATAGGGAGCAATCAACTAATTCTCCTTCTTCCCTAGCTATTCTTGAAAAAAATTTAAGATCAATTTCAAATTCCATTAAAGATGAATTTATAAAAAAATATGTTCTTGAATTTTTTCTTGAAAAACTTTCATTTCTCACTCCTAATATAAATTTAAATAAAAAGAATACATTCTTAAGGAAAGCTAAATCATTAAAAACAACTCAGAAGCAATTTAATGAGAGTAAATCACTTACATTTATAGAACTTAAAGAATTTTCATTATTATGTTTAATACTTAAAAACTTGGAGTTATTTAAAATGAATATCCATTTAATGGAAGAAATTAAGATGTTTTCGAAAGAAAATATTCTTATATTTAATGAGATAATTAATAAGCTCAAAAGTGAAGATTTGGATCTTAGTAATTTTAATATTGATAAGCAATCGATTGATAAGATTTTTAAATTTGCACCATTAAGGCATATATTAGAAAATAATAGAAAAAGTGAGAACGAGATACTTGAGCTTTTTTATGAGGTTAAAAGGGATCTTAAAAATTATGAACTAGAGCTGAGAATCGAGGAATTAGAGTCGAAATTCTCAAAAGATATGAGTGAAAGCACATTCAATGAAATTAAGGAGCTTAAAAAAAAGCAAAATATCAATTAAAATGATTAAATAATTTATGGATTTTTTATATTTTAATATTATATAAGACTTCCAGGTTACTTTATTGTGGAAAGAATAATTACAAAATCATTTGCTAGGTTAATGGGTCGTGGTGTTCATAGAGGCTTTATAACACACGAGGAACTCAATAAATCTTTAGGAAAAAGAAATCTCTCAGACTCAAATCTTGCACAAGCCTTTATACATATTTTAGATGAAAAAATTGCACTAGTTGAAAAAAAATCAGATTACAAAGTTTTAAGAAAAAAAGAAAACAATTCTAAAGAAGAGGGGAAAACTACAGAGAAAAGCGACGACCCTATTAGAATGTATCTAAGAGAGATGGGAGGAGTAGAACTACTATCTAGAGAAGGAGAAATAGCTATAGCTAAAAGAATTGAAGCTGGAAAAGATGTCATGTTAAATGCATTATCGCAAAGCCCAATCACTGCTCAGCAATTTTTTGAATGGAATGAAAAATTACAAAAAGATGAAATTTTAGTTAGAGAAATTATAGATATCGATACTAATTATATGGAAGAAGAGACTAACAATCAAAACTCAAAAGAGAAAAACAAAGACGAGAATAACGAGGAAAAGAAGGTAGAAGAAAACAATACAGAAGAAACCGATGACGAATTTAACCCAACTTTGGCCGCAATGGAAACTGAAATTAAACCGAAAGTTTTGGAGACAATTAATAACCTTACCAAAAATTATAATAAGCTTTTAAAATATCAAAAAGAAAAAATTGAATCTATTTTAAACTCATCTGTATTTTCAAATGCTAAAGAAAAGAGCTATCAAAAAATTGTTTCAGATATTTTGTTAAATATTAAATCTCTACAACTTTCACCATCTGTTTTAGAGGAGTTGGTCCAAAAACATTACGTAGAAAACAAAAAAATAATTTCTTTGGAAGGTGATTTGCTTAGACTTGCTATGGATAATAAAATTTCAAGAGCTGAATTTATAAAGTTTTATGTTGGAAATGAAATAAACCCAAACTTAAAAAAATTTTTAGATACAAATCAAGTATGGAAAAACTTTTTTCAAAAAAATAAAGATGCCTTCAAAACTATTAGAGAAAGATTAATAGAAATTAGTAATAAGCTTGGGATTTCTGTAACAGACTTTAAAAAATTAGTTAGCAGAATCCAAAAAGGTGAAAAAGAGTCTAGAATAGCTAAAAAAGAAATGGTAGAAGCTAATCTTAGACTGGTAATTTCAATAGCTAAAAAATATACAAACAGAGGACTTCAATTTTTAGATTTAATTCAGGAGGGCAATATTGGATTAATGAAAGCCGTTGATAAATTTGAATATAGAAGGGGATATAAATTCTCAACTTACGCAACTTGGTGGATAAGACAGGCTATTACACGATCAATAGCCGATCAGGCTAGAACTATAAGGATTCCAGTGCACATGATTGAGACAATTAATAAAATAGTTAGGACTCAAAGGTTAATTTTGAGTGAATTTGGAAGAGAAGCTACTCCAGAGGAACTAGCAAAAAAATTAAGGATGCCTTTAGATAAAGTGAGAAAGGTTCTTAAGATTTCCAAGGAACCTGTATCATTAGAAAAACCAGTAGGGGATGAGGAAGATAGTAGTTTAGGTGATTTTATTGAAGACACAAAAGCCTTAGCTCCACTCGAACAAGCTATTAAATCTAATCTAAGCGAGGCTACTACAAAAATTTTATCAACTTTAACGCCTAGAGAAGAAAGAGTTTTAAGAATGAGGTTCGGCGTAGGTATGAATACGGACCATACTCTAGAAGAAGTGGGGCTACAATTTTCTGTTACAAGAGAAAGAATAAGACAAATAGAAGCTAAAGCTTTAAGAAAACTGAAACATCCTAGTAGATCAAAACAGCTTAAAAGTTTTTTAGAAAGTTAATCTTTTAAAAATATTTTTATTATGATTGCTTTTAGATTAGAAAGAGACCTAGCTCGTTTAGCTGTCCTGCAAAGGATTGAGTTAATTGGTCCAAATTTAAAAAAATCAAGAAAATTATTTGGCAGATATATATTCACTAAATTTATATCAAAACACTTTATTAATCCCATTAATATATCAAATTCTTATTTTAAATTAATGAAAGATGAACTTAATTTGATTAAAAAATTTTTATTTGAAAAACAAAACATTTTAAGCATAGGTTCAGGCATAGGTGGTTTAGAGGCATTAATACTAGATGATTATAAAGATAGCCATATATCCTTTATAGAAAAAGACTATGTCTCCAATAAAATTCAATATGGCTGGGATGATTTAAATGAGGAAGGTTATAATAGTTTAAAGTTACTTGAAAAGTTTTTATTAACAAATGGAATACCGAAAAAATCATTTTCTTTATTTAATTTTAATAAAAATAGTTTTCCTACAAAAAAATTCGATTTAGTAATTTCTTTATATTCTCTTGATTACCATTATAATTTCACAGTTTATAAAGAGTATTTTAAAAAGATTTTTGATGAAAATACTATAATTATCTTTGACACAATAAGGCCTAATTATTTTGAAGATATATTTCAAGAAGTTGAAATCATTAAAACTAATAAAAAAACAGTACATCAATCAGAAAGAATCGTTTGTAAAAAAATTAAAAAAGAGAAGTTGTGATACAAAAAAAACAAATTGATAGCTTAAATATCTTTATTCTTTCATTACTTCCATTATCGTTCATTTTAGGACCTTCTATCTCCCTTTTTTCTATACTTTCTATTGGAATTTTGTTTTTGATTACATACAATTTTAGAGAATATGATTTTATTTTTTCTAGTACGACCATTAAAATTTTATTTGCAATTTATTTTTATCTTCTATTTAATTCAATTATTTCTATTGATTATAAAATAGGTCTTGGTCGTAATTTAGGTTTTGTAAGATTTATTATATTTTTTCTAGCAATAAATTTCTTATTCTTTAAACTTAAAACAGACAAAATATTCAAAATCTGGTTTTTTATTTTAGTTATTGTATTGATTGATTCATATATTGAAGCAATATTTGGAAAAAATTCGATAGGTTTTGGTGAAGAGTACGGAAATAGAATAGTAAGTTTTTTTAAAGATGAACCTATAGTAGCTGCATTTTTTAACGGATTTATTCTTTTGATATTTGGTTACTTTCTTAATAATTTTTCTAAATATAATAACTTTAAAAAATTTAGCATATATATATTAATTCTACTTTTTCTAACATGTATTTTGCTCACAGGAGAAAGATCAAATTTAATAAAAATCTTAATCGGCTTTTTTGTTTTTTTATATCTAATTCATCATTTTAGTTTATCTACTAAGATAATTTTCACACTCATAGTTTCTGTATCTATGTTTGTCGTTTTAAGTAGCTCAACATATCTTAAACATAGATACATAAGCCAATTATACGAAAAAATAAAAACTAAAGAAAAAAGATTAGAGTTCTATGATAAAAGTCTTTATGTATCCTTATATAAATCTGGATATGCAGTATTCAAGAATAATTTTTATTTAGGGGTAGGAAACAAGAACTATCGTATTGAAACTTGTGATTTTTCAAAAGAGAAAAAGGGTAAATATAAAAATTATTGGTGCATGACACATCCTCATCAAATATATATTGAATTTCTCTCAGAACATGGTTTAGGAGGTACAATTATTTTGTTAGTGCTATTTTTTACTTTAATTTTTAAGCATTTGAAAATTATTATAACTTCAAAAAACTATATACAAGTTGGCTCATTTATTTATTTAATTTTGAACTTTATTCCTTTACTTCCGAGTGGATCTTTTTTTAATGATTTTAATCTTTCCTTATTTTTTTTAAATTTATCTATAATGTATGCAAGTAATAAAAAAACAAATATCTTTTACAAAAAAAAGTATAATATAAAATAATAAAATTTATTAAGGGCCGTTAGCTCAATAGTAGAGTACTGCATTGACATTGCAGGGGTAGTTGGAGCGTAACCAACACGGCCCACCATTATTTAGATTGTTGAATAAAATATATTTTTAATGTATTAAAATGTTCTTAGGGCCTGTAGCTCAGTTGGTTAGAGCAGTACACTCATAATGTATTGGTCCCAGGTTCGAGTCCTGGCGGGCCCACCATAATTTAATTAACTTTTAATTATTTATGAATTCTCTTAATGATTTGAATAAGGCTTCAATATTTTGATCGTTATTGACCAAAATAGAATTAAATTCTTCTTTTTGAGTTCTAGCTAAACTTAATCCCTCAATTATCAAATCTCTTATCAATGGTTTATCAGGATTTTTTGTATAAATTCTCCAATCAATTTTAACTTCAGGCCTTTTTTCCGAAGCTAATAAAACACTTGATACTATAGTATACTTTTCATTTAATTTTTCTGAACTATCAACCCTTATTTTTGGGTCTGTATACTCAGCTAGCCTACTTGAAAAACTTTTTAAAAAGTACTTTTCGAACAACTCGCTATATTCCTTTTTTTGATTATCAGAAAGATTTTTTCTGTTTTTTCCAAGCGTATAAAAACCAATTCCCTTAATATCTACAGTTTCTTTTGCTATTGATATAAGACCTTTAATTTTTTCATCTGTGCTTATACTTTGGCCAAGTATATTTGACGCTTTATCAACAGTTGTTTGTATAAAAACTTTAGGTTCTTGTGAGTAAGAGTTTTCCGAACTTAAAAAAAGAAAAGGTAAAAAAATAAGAAATTTAATAATTTTCAATTTTACAGACATAGAATATTAGTAATTATTGGTTTTCTATTTCTTCCCAATCACTATCATCTAAGGTTTCAGTAATTTTTTTTGTATTTAGTATTTTTTGTTTACGATCTTGTAAGTATAAACTTCTCACAGAAGCATAAAAATCCATGGAGTTTTTTTCTAAATTATCGAAAGTATCGATATTTTTTGCTCTAAAATCAACTCCCGCAGTTCCTTTGCTAAAATAGTAATCTGAATCCTTAAAGTAGTTAGTGTCATTTCTAACTGTAATGTTATACCAAGGATCGCCACCCATAAAACCAACTCCTAAACCCATTGTATCCCTAACTGTTGACGGCCCAAGAACTGGAAGAACCAAATAGCATCCTTCCCCAACTCCCATTGAACCTAGAGTTTGTCCAAAATCTTCCTTTTCATGTTTTGCTATACCCATAGATGTAGCTACATCAAAAAATCCTAAAATCCCTATAGTTGTATTGACAGTTATCCTTGCTAAATTGGTTCCAGCTTTTTTAAATTCACCTTGTAAAATATTATTAGGGATTGTTGTTAGATGAGATAAGTTATTTACGAAGTTACCAGTACCAGTTTTTATTGGAGAAGGTAGAGTTCTATAAGCAGTAGCGACAGGTTTAAAAATAATTTTATCTAGTCCTTGATTAAGAGCAAATGTAAACCTATTAACACCTTCAAAACAATCTTTTACTTCAGAATTTTTACCAGATAATGGATTTTCGTTATCAGTACCACTTTGAGCTGAGGATATAACAAAAAAACTTATTAAAATTGTTATCAATACTTTTTTCATATAATATTATACTTGTATAATGATTTTATTAATAAAGTAAATCCTGAAAAATACGCAATAAATGTAACAAATGACTATTAAATACACTAATGACTATTCTCCCAATTTTAGCAAAAAAAAAAGATCTAAGAAAAATATACATTTTATTATTCTGCATTATACAGGCATGAGATCTGAGAAATTAGCGGTTAGAAGACTCTTGAGTATACAATCAGAGGTTGCTTGTCATTTTCTTATAAGAAAAAATGGAAATATAATTAATATTGTACCAGAGCTTTACTCTGCGTGGCATGCTGGAAAATCTTCTTGGAAAAAGTATCGATCATTAAATAAAAATTCTATAGGTATTGAAATAGTAAATTCTGGACATAATTTCAAAAATGAAAAATTTACGCGTAAACAAATTACATCTTTAAAATTCCTATTAAAAAAATTAATAAAAAAATATAATATTAAAAAAAATAATATATTAGGTCATTCAGATATTTCACCTGATCGTAAAAAAGATCCAGGAGAAAAATTTCCTTGGAAAGCTCTATCGCATTCAGGATTGGTTCTTTGGCATAAATTATCAAATAAATTTTTAAAAAAAAACCGTAGAATAATTTCTAATCCTAAAGAAATGAAATTTTTTTTCAAAAATTTAAAAAAAATCGGTTATAAAATAACAACTAAGAAAACTAATACTGTATATGCTTTTCAAAGAAGATTTAGACCAGAATTAGTTGATGGAGTAGTTGATAAGGAATGTTTTTTTATCAGTTTAAGCCTTAAAAATCTTTAGTTTCACTTTTTACTTGAATATATTAATTAAATTTATATTATGATTTTGCCAGATAAACGACTTGTCGCTTTTATTAAAAAAGAGGAAAGTCCGGGCTCTTTGAAGATACGGTGCCAGGTAATTCCTGGCGGGGGAAACCCTAGGGATAGTGCCACAGAAAATAAACCGCCTCAACAAGGCAAGGGTGAAAAGGTGTGGTAAGAGCACACCGGCTACACTGGTAACAGTTAGCGCATGGAAAACCCCACTGGGAGCAAGACCGAATAGAGATGACATTGTTTTATACTAAAAGCAATCTTCAGCTAGTCATCAGGGTTGGTCGCTTGATCTCAAAAGTGATTTTGAGACTAGATAAATGATAGGTTTAAATGACAGAACCCGGCTTACAGTTTATCTGGCAAAATTTACAAAAATACACACACATTAAATTGATCATATATCAAGTAAGTAAAATCCACTAAAAAGCCAATTTGAATGAGGATAAATACCTGTTGACGTGTAGGTTGAAAACCCATAATATCCCAAATATTCCCATATTGGGATTTAAATTGATTATATGAATTATGTTTTTATCAATGTACGAAAACAAACTAGACAAAAAAGGGAGGGTGTCCGTGCCAGCACCTTTTAGATCATATCTGTCAAATATGGGTTATAACGGTGCAATTTGTTATCCATCTTTTAACAACCAATCAATTGAAGCATGGCCCCAAGATAGAATTGAAAAAATATCTGACTCTATAGATGCAATGAATCCTTTCGAAGAAAAAAAAGATTATTTTGCAACTTCTATACTCTCCGAAAGTATAAATTTACAATTTGATAGCGAAGGAAGAATCTCGCTAACCTCAAAATTACTCAAACATGCAAAAATTAAAAATATCGTATTATTTGTTGGACTAGGAAAAACATTTCAAATGTGGGATCCAACTATTTTTGAGAAATTTAGGGTACAAGCAAGAAGAAAATCAAATCTTTATAGATCAAGCCTTAAATGGGAGCATAAATTTAACAAATAATAATGGAGGGAGACATGACAATTAATTTTAGAGCGCCAGATATTAAAGAACTTAAACCAAGAATATTAGTAATTGGTGTTGGAGGAGCAGGGGGAAATGCAATTAACGAAATGATTGAGTCTGGTCTTGAAGGGGTAGAATTTGTCGCCGTAAATACTGATGCTCAGGATTTAAAAGCCAGTAAAGCTAAATCAAAAGTTCAAATAGGTTTAAACCTTACTAAAGGGCTTGGTGCAGGAGCGAAGGTTGAAATCGGTCAAGCTGCTGCCGATGAGTCTTTAAACGAAATAATAGATCTTCTAAAAGGTTCAAATATGGTTTTTATAACAGCTGGTATGGGTGGAGGAACAGGCACTGGTGCTGCGCATGTAATTGCTAGAGCGGCAAAAGAACTTAACATTCTTACCGTTGGTGTTGTTACGTTACCATTTTTATACGAGGCACCATCTAGAATGAGAAGAGGTCAGCAAGGTTTAGAAGAACTTAGAAAACATGTTGATACTATAATTGTTATTCCAAATCAAAATTTGTTTAAAATTGCGAACGAAAAAACGACTTATAAAGAATCTTTTAAACTATCGAATAGTGTTTTACGTCACGGAGTACAAAGTATAACTGATTTGATGGTGAAAGAAGGATTAGTAAACTTAGACTTTGCAGATGTAGAGACAGTCATGAGTTCAATGGGTAAAGCTATGATGGGAACTGGTGAAGCGGAGGGAGAAGGAAGAGCATCCAAAGCTACTGAATTAGCACTAAACAATCCACTGATAGATGACTATTCTTTACGAGGTGCAAAAGGACTATTAATAAATATTACTGGAGGAGAAGATTTAACTTTATTTGAAGTAGATGAGATTGTTAATAAAATAAGATCAGAAGTAGATACCTCCGCAGAAATAATAAATGGTTCTATTATAGATCCTAATCTTGAAGGTAAAATTAGAGTTTCGATTGTTGCCACGGCTTTAGATGGCCAGCAACCAGAGTCTAAATCAGTCATAAATATGGTTCATAGAATTCAAAACAGAAATCCTGGATATTCAGATTTTTCAAGTTTTAATTCATCGAATTCTTTTAATTTTTCTAATGCAAGCGCAACATCTGTTAATGTTTTCGAGGGCGCTAATGCACTAAAAATTGATAATGAGTCTGAAAATAATGTGGATACAAACAATAGTATTAATACCTCAGAAAAAATTGAGGATATAAATAATTTGTACAACAATGAAATCCTTAATAATCAGGAGATTGAGAATAACGAGATTACAGCTCAAAAATTAGAGGAAACTCATAGAGAAGACTCAAATGGATTAGAAAATTTTGCTGCAGAGGAAGAAACTTTAGAACTGTTTAATGATGATGTATCCTCAGACTTTGAGGGTTCTTCACCATTACAAAATTCCGAAAATGACAATGATGAAGATGAATTAGAAATTCCAGCATTTTTGAGAAGACAAAAAAATTAATGATCTTCAAAAAAATAAATGAGCGCCACTATTATATCGGATCCAAAAAAACACTATCCGGTATTACTTGATCAAATAAAAAGTAAAGTTCCCCCTCTTAGTAGTGGCACGCTCATTGATTGTACTTTTGGCAACGGGGGCTACACTGAGGAATTCTTAAAAAATACGAACCTTAAGGTAATAGCTTTAGACAGAGATCAAGAGACCCAAGAAATTGCTAAAAAATTTAAAGAAAAATATAAAAATAGGTTTGAGTACTATAATCTTTGTTTTAGTGAATTGGATAAATTAGAAATTAAAAATCATAAAATAGTCGGGGTATTATTTGACCTTGGTTATTCACAAATACAAATTAATAACAAATACAAAGGATTGTCTTTTAACTCTGATGGTGAACTCAATATGCAAATGGGGCTCAATAAATTTTCAGCAAAAGATGCTGTCGAAAAACTAGACCAAAATCAATTAGAAAAAATTTTTAAATTTTTGGGTGAAGACAAAGATGGAAAAAAGATATCAAAACAAATTGTTAAATTAAGAAATTCAAAAAAAATTGATACTAAGGAATTAGTAAGAATTGTTGATGCATGTAAACCAATGAAGAAAAAAATACACAAGGCTACAAAAATATTTCAATCATTGAGAATATTTGTCAATAAAGAAATAACTGAATTAGTTAATGGATTGATAAAGTCTACAGAAATTTTAGAAAAGAATGGTTTTATACTAGTTGTTTCTTTCCATTCTATCGAGGATAAAATAGTAAAATATTTTTTTAATGACTTATCAAAAGACCAAACAGTTTCTAGATATTTGCCAAATAAAGACCAAAAGGAAAAAATTTTTCAACTCCTAAATAAAAAACCTATTATACCAAGCCCAGAGGAAGTTAAAAAAAACCCTGCTTCAAGATCATCCAAATTGAGAATTGCAGTAAAAATTAAAGACACAAAAATTTTTAAGACTACTATTAAAGAAAAATTTAAATATTTAACGGACATTGAAGATTTTTCAGAAAACTTATGAAAAAAATATCAGTTTTAATACTTTTTTGTTTAATAATATTGACGACTTTAACTAAAAATTCTTCAAAAAACTTGGAGAGTCAAATCTTCCTAAAAAATGAAACCTTAAGTTTATTAAAGGAAAAAAATGAAATGGCAGAATTAGAATTAAGTTTTTTATCATCACCAGAAAAATTAAAAAAATATCATGAATTATATTTTAAGAATGAACTAAAAATTCAAGACATTAATAACTTCCGAATAATGACCATAAAAGACAATTCAATTTTTATTGAAGAAAAAAAAATATTTCAAAATGATTAAAAAGAAAAATAAAATTGCCATTGAGGAAAGTAAAAATAATTTTTTTTTTTAACAATAAAAATAAATTTCTTACCGTTGATTTTAATAGAATAGCATTCTTATTTTTCTTATTCACAGTAATTATTTTGCTTTATTCACTTAAATTAATTTATTTGGGAGGGTTAAATTCAAAATTTCAAAATATATCTGAAAAACCCTCTTCAGACTTTAGAGCAGATATTGTTGATAACAGCGGAACATTCGTTGCTAAGTCTGTTCGTACCTTTAATGTGGGAGTAAATCCAAAATTAATAAGAGAAAAAAAAAATTTTATAATTAAACTGAAACTTATTTTTCCTAAAAAAGATTTTTCTGACATAGAAAAAAAGATAAAAAAAAATAAATTTTTTTATCTCGAAAAAAGAATCAGCTCAAATAATTTAGAAAAGATAAGAATGTTGGGTGAAAAATCTATAATTATTGAGGAAAAAATTGCTAGGATATACCCTCAAAAAGAACTTTTGAGTCATATAATTGGTCAAATTGATGATGGCAATAAAGGAATTTCTGGAGTGGAAAAAAGTTACGACGAAATTTTAAAATCTCAAAATGAACCATTAAAACTAACTATAGATAGTAACATTCAACATCTTATAAGAGAGGAACTTTTAAGAGCAGAAAAATATTTTAAAAATGTTGGAAGTTCAGCAATTTTAATGAATATTCATAATGGTGAAATTCTTTCTATGATTTCGTTACCTGATTTTGATATTAATAAAAGGGAACAAATTAAAGATAAAAGATATATTAATAGATCAACTAAAGGAGTATACGAACTTGGTTCAGTTTTCAAAACCTTCACGATTGCATCCGCACTCGATGAGGGTGTAATTGAAACTGAAACAAAATTTCAGAACTTAGAAAAAACGATATTCTGTGGGGGTAAGCCTATAAGAGAGTATGATGAAAAATTACCCTCAAATTTAACAGCAGAGGAAATTTTAATTAGATCAGGTAACATAGGTTCAGTGAAAATTGCTCAAAGAGTGGGTCTGGAAAATTATAGAAACTTTTTAAAAAAACTTGGAATTTTAGATGAGTTAAAATTTGACATTCTTGAAGTTGGAAAACCTATTCAATTTAATTGGGGCAAATGCAAGCTAGCCACAGTATCTTTTGGCCATGGAATAACAATTACACCATTACATCTTGCCAAAGGTTATTCAGTTATATCCAATGGAGGTTATGATGTTAATCCTACAATTATTAAAAAAGAAAATAATTATAAAAAGAACAAAAAAATAATACTTAAAAAGGACGTTTCACAAAAGATTAATAAAATTCTAAGAAAAATTGTTAATACTAAAGATGGGACCGCAGGTCTAGCTGATGTCGAAGGATTCGAAATTGGTGGTAAAACTGGAACAGCACAACAAGTAGAAAATGGAGTTTATTCAAGAAAAAAAATTAATACATTTGCTTCTATTTTTCCTATATCAAATCCAAAATATGTTCTTATAGTTTTGCTTGAAGCACCTAAAACTTCAAAAGACTATATCTATAAATATAGAAATAAACCCGGTACATTTATTGGGACACCTTTTAATACTGCTGGCTGGACTTCCGTGGAGATTACTGGCAGAATTATAGAAAAGATTGGACCCATTTTAGCCATAAAATATTTAGATCCTATCTAACAAATGTTAACAAACAACATATTAAAAAATATTAGATCTAGTTTGGTAAAAGAAAGTTTTTGTAATATTTCCTTAGATAGTTCAAAATGCAAAAAAAATAGTATTTTTTTTGCAATTAAAGGATCAAAATTTGATGGTAATGATTATATTGATCATGCTGTCAAGAATGGTGCAAGAACAATAATTTCTGAAAACATAATTCAAAAAAAAAATAAAAAAGTTCTCTATATTAAAGTTAAAAATACCAGGAAGTTATTATCGGAGTTTGCAAGTAAATTATATCCAAAAAAACCAAATTATCTAGTTGCTGTAACAGGCACGAATGGAAAAACATCTATTGCGGATTATTTTTGTCAAATTTTGGAGAATAATAACAAAAAAGCTTGTTCTATCGGTACCTTGGGTTTCAAATTAAAAAATCGCTTTATTAAAACTAACAATACAACTTTAGATCCTATTTTATTTAATAAATTTTTACAAAAAGCAAAAAAAAAAAATATTGAAAATGCGATAGTTGAAGCATCAAGTCATGGTCTTCATCAAAATAGATTAGATGGAATAAAATTTAATTGTGGAATATTTACAAATCTGTCACACGATCATTTAGATTATCACAAAACGATTAAAAAATATTTAAATGCAAAACTATATTTATTCAAAAATTTACTAAATTACAAATCAAAAATTATTTGTGATAATAATTTCATTTACATAGATGAACTCAGGAAAATATCAAAAAATAAAAAATTAAAGTTAATTACCGTTGGTGAATCTAAAACTAGCGACCTCAGAATATTATCTCATAGTTATAAGAATAATTTTCAATTTTTAAACTTTTCTTATAAAAAAAAATTTTTTAAAGTTAAAATTCCTTTAATTGGAAAAATACAAATTTATAATCTTCTAATGGCTATTTTGGCCGTAGAGTCAAAAAAACTTCCTATGAAGAAAATTTTAAAAAAAATTCATTTAATTAAACCTGTTAAAGCTAGATTGGAAATTATTGGAAAAATAAATAACGGTGCCCAAATAATATTAGATTATGCTCATACTCCGGAAGCATTAAAATGTACTTTGGAAAGTATATCAGGTCAGTATAAAAGAAAAAAATTAGTATTAGTTTTTGGTTGTGGTGGTGATAGAGATAAAAATAAAAGAGCTATTATGGGAAAAATTGCCGGTGACTATTGTGAAAAAATTTATATTACAGATGATAACCCTAGGTTTGAAAATCCAAAATTAATTCGTAAAATGATAAAAAAAAATATTCCAAAAAAAAAGATATTTGAAGTATCTAATCGTAGCAAAGCAATTCAAATCGCAACCAATAATCTTAATTCAGATGAAGTTTTAATAATAGCTGGAAAAGGTCATGAAGAAATCCAAGATTATGGAAATACAAAAATAAAAATCTCAGATCGTGAAGAAATTAAAAGATCAATAAAACTAAAAAACTTAATTAAATCTCGTGATTTAAAAGTAAATATTTTAGAAGAATTATGTAAAAAAAAAATCAAATTAGTTAAAAAAATTAACTCTGCATGGATCAACTCAAATGATGTAAGAAAAAATGACATTTTTTTAGCATTAAAAGGAAAAAAAATTCATGGCAATAATTATGCAAAAAAAGCCATAAAGAATGGTGCTTCATTAGTTATTTCAAATAAAAAAAATTCTGAAGTTAATAAAAAAAAAGAGTTAATAGTTAAAGACCCAATTAAGTTTCTAGAAAATGCTGCAAAAAAGATTAGAATTTGTTCTGATGCAAAAATTATAGCAGTGACTGGAAGCTGTGGAAAAACTTCCCTTAAAAATATGTTGGTTAGCTCTCTTAAATTTTTTGGTAAAACTTCTTATTCAGAAAAATCTTTTAATAATTATATAGGGGTTCCTCTAAGTTTATTTAATTTAAATTTAAATGCAAAATTTGGTGTATTTGAGGCTGGCATGGATAAAATGGGTGAAATTAATAATTTAACTGGTTTAATAAAACCTGACATTGGAGTTATCACAAATATTTCTTACGCTCATTCAAAAAATTTTAAAAGCTTAAATGGAATAGCAAAAGCTAAAAGTGAAATAATTTATAATATTAACAAAGGAGGATTAATTATACTTAATAGAGATGATAAATATTTTTTTTATCACAGAAATATAGCATCAAAATTAAATCTAAGAATTGTAAGTTTTGGAAAGAAAAAAAATTCAGATATTTGCTTAAAAAAAGTCATAAGAATAGATAACAATTACCAAATTCATATTAAAGTAAAATCGAAAAATATTATAATAAAAACAAATTATATATTTGAAAGTTTTATAAAAAATATATTAGCTACAGTTGCAGTGATTTCTGAATTAGGTCTTTTATCAAAAATTCATATAAACTTTTTTGAAAAATTTTCAATACCATCAGGAAGAGGTGATATGAATACTATTACAGTAAATAAAAAAAAATTTTTATTTATCGATGAAACTTACAATGCCAACCCTTTATCAGTTATAACAGCAATAAAAAATTTTAATCTAATGAAGACTAAAAGTGGAAGAAAGATATTGGTTTTAGGAGACATGCTAGAGCTGGGGAAGTTTTCAAAGAATTTACATGAAAATATAGCAAAAGAAATAAATAAAAGTAAAATTGATTTAATTCATATGATTGGTAAGAACGTAAAATATACTTATAATAATACGATTAAGCAAAAAAGAGGAATTTTTTTTAAGAATCAAAATGAAATTTTCAGTTTTATTTTTAATGATATAAAAAAAATGATACAGTTATGATTAAAGGATCAAATGCAACAAAACTTTATAAAATCGCGAATTTTTTAAAAAGGGAGTCTAATGTTATATAAACTTTTAATAGAATTTGTAGATATATATAGTTTCTTGAATGTATTTAAATATTTGACTGTTAGAACAGGATTAGCAGTATTTACCTCTATGTTTGTGGTATTCTTAATTGGAACGCCATTTATAAAATTTTTTTCAAGTCAACAAATTCTTGATCCAATTAGAGATGATGGACCACAAGAACATATTCTTAAAAAAACTAATACACCAACTATGGGAGGAGTTCTTATTTTAATTGGATTATTTTCTGGTGTTATTTTTTGGGCAGATTTATCAAGTATTTATATTTTATTTCTTATTTTTATTGTAGCAAGTTTAGGACTTTTAGGAGCTTTTGACGACTACAAAAAAATAAAATTTAAAAATTCTTCAGGAGTATCTTTAAAGTTTAAGATTTTTTTTCAAATATTAATTGCTTTGATTGGAATTTTAATCTTAATGTATTTTAGTGATCATGAAGAACTAAATTTTTTGTATTTTCCATTTTTCAAAAATCTATTTATTAATTTAGGATTATTTTTTATTCCTTTTGGAATTTTTATAATTGTTGGTTCATCAAATGCTGTAAATTTAACTGATGGTTTAGATGGTTTAGCAACTGTTCCAGTCATTTTAGTAACTGCTTGTTTTGGATTTATTAGTTACGTTGCCGGGAATATTGTTTTTTCAGATTATTTACAAATTTCTTATATAGAAGGTTCTGGAGAAGTCGCTGTTTTTTGTGGAGCAATAATTGGATCTTGTTTGGGGTTTTTATGGTTTAATGCTCCACCAGCAAAGATATTTATGGGGGACACAGGATCTCTAGCACTAGGAGGTTCATTAGGTGGAATCGGTATCATAACTAAACATGAGATAGTTTTAGCAATTACAGGAGGACTTTTTGTTTTAGAAGCGGCCTCAGTTATAATTCAGGTAGTTTCTTACAAACTAACAGGAAAAAGAGTTTTTAGGATGGCTCCAATTCATCATCACTTTGAGAAAAAAGGTTGGGCAGAGTCAACAATCGTAGTACGGTTTTGGATAATTTCTATAATTTTATGCATGATCGGTCTAGCTACTTTAAAATTTAGATGAAAACTCTTTCAAAAAAAGACTTTTTAAATAATAGTTTCTTAATCTATGGTGCTGGAAAAAGTGGATTATCTACACTAAAGTTTTTAAACAAAGATAAAGTAGATTTATTTGATGATAACAAACTTAGTTTAAAAAACTTTAGAAAAAAAGCTATAAGTAAAAAAAAAATTTTAAAAAAAGAATACGATTATATAATTTTAAGCCCTGGGATTGATAAAAAAAGATGTTCTCTAAAATCTTTTTTAAAAAAAAATGAAAAAAAAATTATAACTGATTTAGATATTTTTTATTTGTTTAATAAAAAGAATATTTCAATTACAATTACTGGTACAAATGGAAAATCAACTGTTTCAAAGATAATTTTTGATATTATTAAAAAGGAGAAAAAGGATGTAAGATTAGTTGGTAATTTTGGACTTCCGATTTTGTCAGAAAGTAAAATTAGTTTAAAAACAATTTTTGTTATCGAAGCATCTTCATATCAACTTGAATATAGTAAATTTTTTAGATCAAAATTTAATTTAATTCTGAATATATCAACAGATCACCTAGAAAGACATGGGAACTTAAATAACTATATAAATGCTAAATTAAAAATTTTTAAAAACACTTCTTCAAAAGACTACGGTTTTATTGATTATGATAAAAAAATATTAAAAAGAATATCAAAATTTAAAAATAATTTTATATGCAAAATAATTAAAAAAAAATCCTTTCATGATAAAATTAGCAAAGTTAGCAATCCATACTTTAAAACACAAGGTAGTCATAAAAACTTAGTATTTATATTTAAATTATTTGATTATTTTAAAGTAAAAAAAGGAAACATTTTAAAAGTAATCAATAATTTTAAAGGTCTTAAATTTAGACAACAAATAATTTTTAGAAAAAATAATTTAGTAATAATAAATGATTCTAAAGCAACTAGTTTTTCTTCGTCTGAAGATATAATTAAACAACATAAAATATTTTTTGGGTTGTTGGTGGTATCCCCAAAAAAGGCGATAGATTTTTACTAAATAAAAATTATTATAAATTTTTAAATGCTTATATTTATGGAAATAATTTAAATTTTTTTAAAAATCAATTTCGCAAGAAAATTTCTTATCAAACATTCCCTAATCTTGATAAAGCTACAAAAAAAGCACTGACAGATATCAAAAAAAATAAATATACCAAAAATAAAACATTACTATTTAGTCCCTCAGCTGCTTCATTTGATATGTTTAAAAATTTCGAGGTTCGTGGGGAAAAGTTTAATAATATAATAAAAAGGTTTAGGAAAAATTTAATATGAAATATATTTTAAATTTTAAATTTTATTATAATTGGTGGAAGAATGTTGATAAATTAATCTTAAGTACAATACTTTTATTGTTTTTTCTTGGTCTATTTTTCTCACTTGCATCAACATCCTTAATTGCATCAGATAAACTTAATACAAATAGTTACTATTTTTTTTACAAACATTTCGCCTATATCCTTTTAGGATTAGGGTTTATTTTATTTTTTTCCTCTATAAATCAAGATCTTTTGTTTAAAATTTCGTGGTTATTTTTTTTTACTTTTCTAATATTTCTTATTTTAGTTCCCATCATTGGTATAGAGGTAAAAGGTTCAAAAAGATGGATAGATATTGCTATGCTACCAAGATTTCAGCCTATAGAAATTTTAAAGCCTTTTTATGTTATTTCACTTGCCTTAATATTATGCAGTGAAAAAATAAAAAATAAATTACTTTTATATTTAATCAGTTTTGCATTTATTTTACCAATAATATTTTTACTTTTAAAACAACCCGATATAGGTCAAACACTATTAATAACTATTACCTGGTTTTCACTTATTTTTATATCTGGAATTAACTTAGTCGTATTTTCAACATTATTATTTGCTGCAGGTTTAATATTGATTTTATTAATATTATTTGTTCCTAGATTTTATTACATTCGAGACAGAATTGGGTCTTTTTTTGATATTTCAAATTATTCAAATACATTTCAGTCTGACAAAGCAAGCGAGGCAATTATAAGTGGAGGTTTTTTTGGAAGAGGTATTGGAGAAGGTGTTTTAAAAAATAGAGTGCCAGAAGCTCACACAGATTATATTATCGCAGTAATTTCAGAGGAGTTTGGGATTATTGTCATTGTTTTATTAATGTTAATTTTTCTTTTTTTAATCTACATAATATTAAAAAGGTTAGCACTAGAAAATGAGAACAAAATTAAATTAGCTTTAACAGGACTAATAACGTTGATATCATTACAAATTCTAATTCATATAGGTGTTAATATAAGAATGTTTCCTACTACAGGTATGACTTTACCGTTTTTAAGCTATGGTGGATCTTCAATAATAGGTACGTCTATAATAACTGGGGTAATACTTAATTTGACTAAAAGAAAATTATAAAATGAAAAAAATACTTATATCAACAGGTGGATCAGGGGGACACGTGATTCCTGCTCTTACAATTTATGAACATTTAAAAGATGACTACAAAGTATTTTTATCGTCTGATTCTAGGGGTCTAAAGTTTGTTGATAAGAAAGATTTAAGTCTAATTAAAATTGAGATGCCTAAACTTGATTTAAATATCTTTAAATTACCTGTTTCAATTATCAAAATTTTTTTTTCATTCGTAAAATCTTTTATATTTCTAAGAAAAGAGAAGATTAGTACTATTATTTCAACGGGAGGATATATGTCCTTACCAATATGTATTAACGCAATACTTTTAAAAAAAAAATTATTCTTATTTGAACCCAATATGGTTTTGGGAAGGTTAAATAAAATTTTCCTTGGGAGATGTGAGAATATTTTTTGTTATTCAGAAGAAATTAAGAATTATCCTATCGAATATATTAAAAAAAGATTAGTTATCAATCCTATTTTAAGGAAAGATTTTTATGAAAATTCTATCTTTAATGAAACTCCTTTAGCTAGCAATATTACGATTTTAATTATTGGAGGAAGTCAAGGTGCAAAAATTTTTGAGACAATTTTAAATAATTCGATTAAAGAAATTTCAAAAAACTATAATCTATTTATCTATCATCAAGTATCAAAAAAAAATGCACCTGAAATAGAAAGTTTTTACAAAATAAATAACATTAATTTCAAACTTTTTAATTTTGATGAAAATTTATTAGAATATATAAAAGCATCAAATTTTTGTATTACTAGATCTGGTGCCATTACTTTATCAGAATTAGTTCATTCAAATATTCCATTTCTTACGATTCCATTCCCTTACGCAAAAGATAATCACCAGTTTTATAATGCTAAATATTACGAAAAAAAAGGGTGTTGTTGGCTTTTAGAACAGGAAAAAATTAATGAACAAATTTTAACAAATCAATTACTAAATATTTTTAAAAATTTGGATGAATATAAATCAAAAAAGAATAATATGAGCAAATTATCTCACGAAAATACTTGGAGTCTTATTAATCGAAAAATATTATCAACTTTAAAATATGAAAATTGAAATAGGTAAAACCGAGGTTATACATTTTGTTGGCATTGGCGGAATAGGAATGTCAGGTCTAGCATTGATTATGAAAAATAAGGGATTCAATGTTCAGGGTAGTGATATTTCTTTAAATAAAAACATTGAAAGACTTAAAAAAGAAAATTTAAAAATTGTAATTGGACACAATAAAAAAAATGTAAATAGCGCAACTATTTTGGTTATATCTTCCGCGATAAAATCAAATAATCCAGAAGTGATTGAGGCAAAAAATAAAAATTTACCTATATATAAAAGAGGTGAAATGTTAGCGCATATAGTTTCGCTAACTCAAAATATTGTAGTGGCTGGCTCTCATGGAAAAACTACAACTACATCTTTAATTGCAGCAATTTTTTCAAATTCAAACTTAGATCCAACAATTATTAACGGTGGTGTTTTAAATTCAATAAAAAAATCAGCCCAATTAGGAAAAAGTAATTGGTGTATTTTAGAGTCCGATGAATCTGATGGAAGCTTTGTAAAAGTGCCCTCAACTTATTCAATAATCACAAACATTGATAAAGAACATATGGACTATTATAAGTCTATGAAAAATTTAAAGAGAGAGTTCTCTTTTTTTATAAACAATGTCCCTTCATTTGGAAAATCTTTTATTTGCATAGATGATAAAAATAATAGAGAAATTTTGAATGAGATAAAAAATAAAAATTTTTACACATACGGACTTGATAAAAAAGCAAATTTTCAAATATCAAAAGTTTCTTTCAATCAAAATTTTTCAAAATTTAATATTAATATTAGATTACCAGGTAAAAAGAATTTTATATTTAAAAATTTAAAAGTTCCTCTTTTGGGAATGCATAATATAAAAAATACAGCAGCTGCAGTTGCGGTTTGTCTGAATATTGGAATTCCTAAAAGTAAAATTAAAAAAGGGTTGAAAAATTTTCAAGGTGTGCAAAGGAGGTTTAATTGGATTTTTAATTTTAGAAAAGCAAGTTTTTTTGATGATTATGCTCACCACCCAACTGAAATAAGAGAAGTACTAGATGGAGTAAAAAACGTTTACAAAAAAGAGGAAATTATATGTGTTTTTCAACCACATAGAATTTCAAGATTGAATACTCTTAGAAAAGAGTTCAGCAATTCTTTTAAAAAAGCTAACACAGTTATTTTGTGTCCTGTTTACCGAGCAGGTGAAAAAATCAAGTTAAAATTTAATTACTTAAAATTTGCAAAAGAAGTTCAATCTAATTCAAACGTTAAAGTTTTTTTAATTAAAAATAATGTTGAATTAGCAAAATTTATTAAACAATATATATATGAGAAAAAAATAGTAATAGGAATGGGTGCAGGATCAATTTCAAACTGGATAAGAGAACTACCGAAAATTTTATGATAAGTATAAATGAATTAGAAACGTTTAAAAAAAAAAATAATTTAGCAATAAATTTTAATTTTGATCTAAAAAAAACTAATTGGTTTAATATTGGTGGAAAGACAAAAGCTTTTTTTAAGGCAAAAAATTTGAATGAACTAAGAATTTATATAAAGGAATTTGGCCTTAAAGAAAAAATCTTTATACTTGGAAATGGTTCAAACATTTTGATAGATGATAAAAAAACCTATGATGGTACATTTATAAAACTTGGAAAAAATTTTTCAAACATTTCGATTTTACCCAATAACGTAATTGTTGCCGGCAGCGCTGCAACTGACAAAAAATTGTCAAATTTTGCACAAGAAAATAACATTGGAGGACTCGAATTTTTATCGTGCATTCCAGGCACTGTAGGAGGGGGATTAAAAATGAATTCAGGATGCTTTGATAGAGAATTTAAGGATATCTTAATTTCAATTCAAGCTTTGGATAGAAAAGGAAATCTTATTACTATTCCTTCCTCAAAGTTAAATTTTGAATATAGAAAGAATAATTTAGATAAAAACTTAATTTTTTTAAGTGCATCTTTCAAAGGAACATTTAAAGATAAGGAAAAGATAAAAGATGGGGTTGAAAAGATGATAATACTTAAAGAAAAAACCCAGCCAACAAGAATTAAAACTGGTGGAAGTACTTTTAAAAATCCAGTTTCCCAGACAAAAAAAAAAGTATGGGAATTAATTAATCAGTCTGTCCCAAAAGACTTAAAATTTGGTGATGCAAAAATTTCAGAAAAGCATTGTAATTTTTTTATCAATACAAAAAATTCATCTTTTGATGATATGAAGAATTTAATTGAATACGTTAAAGAAAAAGTAAAATTAAAGACAGGCATAGATTTGGAAACAGAAATCGAGATAATTTCTTAATGAAAAAGAAAATAATTATTTTAGCGGGTGGTATCTCAAAAGAGAGAAAAATTAGTATTAAAACTGCCAAAAGTGTTCAAGGTGAATTAAAAAAAAACAAATTTAAAAGTTTAATCGTCGATACAAAATATGAGTTTTTAGACAAAATAAGATCCTATAAACCCGATGTAGTTTTTAATGCATTACATGGACAATTTGGAGAAGATGGATCGATTCAAACCATTCTTGAATTAGAGGGAATTAAATATACCCATTCTGGTCCTATCGCATCATCTTTAGCGATGGATAAAGAACTCTCAAAACTTATTTTTATAAAAAACAAAATTTTAACCCCAAGATATATTATTCTTAAAAATGATGCTTACTTCCATAAAAAAAAACTTATAAATCAAATTGTTAAAAAATTGGGATTTCCTGTAGTTATTAAACCTACAAATGAAGGTTCTAGTGTAAATGTATTTATTTGTAACAAACAAAATTTTTTAAATAAAATAAAAAAATTGAAATTTTATGATGAGATCTTGATTGAAGAATTTATTGGTGGAAGAGAAATTCAAGCCGCTATTTTAGGTAATCGCAAATTAGGTGCTATAGAATTAAAACCTAGAAGAAAGTTTTATGACTATAAAGCAAAATATAGTGTTTCCGCAAAAACAGAACATATTATTCCAGTTGATTTAACAAAAAAAAATTATGATAGGTTAATGAATATTTCAATTAAGGCACATAAATTATTGGGATGCAAGGGAGTATCTAGGTCTGATTTTAAATTTTATAAAAATAGGTTTTATCTTTTAGAAACAAATACTCAGCCTGGTATGACCAATCTATCTCTTGTTCCTGAAATTGCTAGATTTTGCGGGATGTCATTTATAAATTTAATCAGATGGATAATTAATGATGCTTCAATTAAAAGATAAAAAAGTTAAAATTTTTTTTTATTTTATAATTTTTTTAATTTTATCAACCATTCAAATCCAAAAACAAGTATTGATAAATTTAAAAATATCCGAAATCGAAGTAAAAGGTCTGTCGTTTGAAGACAACTTAACTATTAAAAATTCTCTTAGAGAATTAGAAAATAAAAATTTATTATTTGTTAAAAAGAAAATTTTTGATCAAAAAATTAAAGATTATAATTTAATAGATACTTATAATGTTAAAAAGATTTTTCCAAATAAAATTATAATAGAAATCGAAAAGACAAAATTTGTTGGAGTATTTTTGAAAAATGATAAAAAATATTTTATTGGTAAAAATGGTAAGCTTATAGACTATTATAAAAATAACTATGAACTACCACTTGTGTTTGGAAACCCCAAACTTTCTTTGTTAATAAAATTTTTTAAGGTTATTGAAAATTCAAAATTTGATTTTTCAAGCATAAAAGAGATCAGGTTCTTAAAATCTGGTAGGTGGGATATTAAAGATAAAAATAATACTCTTATAAAACTACCATCACAAAAGTTACTATCCAAATTAAACTTAACTGGTGAGCTTTTGAAAAATGAGAAATTTCAAAATACTAAAGTAATAGATTTAAGAATTAAAAATCAAATAATCGTTACAGATGGATAAATTAAATTTTAATTATTTTTTAGAAATTGAACCTAACAAGGTATCTCTATTATTTTTTAGTAATATTGAAAATAAAGTCATTAAATCGAAAATCATTGATCTAAGCAATATATCTAGAAGTCCTAACCCTATTTTATCCTCAGAAAAAATAATAGAAGAAAATATTTATATCTTTGAAAAATCTATTAAAAACTTTTTTAAGTCCTGCACATGTATACTCAAAAATCTGAATTCTTCTAAAATAAATTTATCAATCAGTAAAAATTTAGGAGGTAAAATAATTGAAAAAAATGAGATAGAATACTTAATTAGAGATGGCAAACAACAAATAGAGACTAATAATAATAAGATTAAGATTTGCCATATTCTTATAAGTTCGTTTAATGTGGATGGAAAAATAATGAAAGAAATTCCACTGGGAATAGAGTGTAATAAACTTTCAGTAGAATTAAAATTTATTTGTTTTTCTGAGGAACTGATCTTATCAATTGAAAATTTATTTATAAATTTAGGTATTAAGATATCTAAGTTTGTATGTCACAAATATTTATCTGAGTACTCTGAAAAAGACCCTAAAATGAATATCTACAGCGCTGCATACGATATCTTAAATGGAGCAAACGTTAATGAAGTTGATGTTAAACCAAAAAAAATGCTCCCAAAAGGCTTTTTTGTTCGTCTTTTTAACTTTTTTCGATGATCTGTATTTTACTGTAATATTTGTTGTTTTTCAAAACTTTGGCAAAAATTCTATAAACTCTTGATGTCAATTTTAAAACAAAAAACACTAAAAAAACCAATTTCTTTTTCTGGTATTAGTCTACATAAAGGTAAAGAGGTAAATATTAAAATTTTACCTTCCAATCCTAATACTGGAATAATATTTAAAAGAACGGACTTAACAAAAAATAACCTTATTGTACCAAATCTGTTCAATGTAACTAATGCTCTTTTTTGTACTACCATATCAAATGAGTTCGGTGTTTCAGTTTCAACTATCGAACATTTAATGGCAGCACTTTTTATAAAAGGAGTAGATAATGCCTTTATAGAAGTTGATGGAGATGAGATACCAATATTAGATGGATCATCTATTAATTTTATTGAAGAAATAAATAAAGCTGGTCTTAAGTCAAGCGACATGCCTATCAAAATTGTAAAAATTGAAAATGAAATTTCTATTCATGAAGATGAAAAATTTATTAAAATTGAACCAAATAAAATTAGTTTGGATATTGACTTTGAGATTAAATATAAAAATACTTTTATTGGTAATCAAAGAAATAGAATTAATGTTTATGAAGATAATTTGAAATCAATTTATGAAGCTAGAACTTTCTGTTTATATGAAGATGTAGATAAACTTAAAAAAATGAATTTAGCTTTGGGTGGATCTCTTGATAATGCAATAGTAGTAAAAGATAAAGGTATTTTGAATAAAAATGGTCTAAGAAATGATAAAGAATTTGTAAATCACAAAATATTGGATTGTATTGGAGACTTGTACCTAACAGGATATAAGACAATTGGAAAAATTGTTTGTTCTCAGGGAGGCCACAAGTTAACTAATCAATTATTAAGAAAAGTGTTTAGCAATAAATCTAATTATTCAATAATTGAGATCAAAGGACAAAATTTACCACATACATTTATTGGTAAAAATCTATTAAAATCAATTGCATAAAAGTTAGAATTTTTAATAAAATCTGATAAAAATTCTTATGAGATTTCTAAAAATATTTTTATCATTTTTTGCCATAATGATCTGTATATCATGTTCGTCTGATAAGGAAAAAATTTCTATAATACAAGAAAACGATATCGAAGAACAAATGATTGAATCATTTTCTAAAGGGTTAGAATCTTTAGAGGATGGCGATGTACTTTTTGCTGCAAAATCTTTTAATGAAGCTGAAATGCTTTATCCACAATCTAAGTGGGCACCAATTTCTTCTATAATGGCAGCATACTCATATTACTCCCAAGATTATTATCGTGATGCAATATACGAACTTGAGAGATTTATAAAAGTCTATCCAAATCACAAACGTCTTGATTATGTTCATTTTCTTCTTGCAATGTGTTATTATGAAAACATAGTAGATGAAAAAAAAGATTTAGAACCTCTCCTAAAAGCAAAAGATAAATTTGAATTTATTATTATTGAGTACCCAGATACTGACTTTGCTTTAGATGCAAGATTTAAAATAGATTTAATTCTTGATATTTTGGCTGCCAAAGAAATTTATATTGGCAAGCATTATATTAAAAAACAAAAATGGATAGCAGCAATAAATAGGTTTAAGAAAGTTGTTGACGATTATGATACAACAATTCACGTCGAAGAAGCTCTTTTTAGACTTGTTGAAATTCATTATAAAATTGGTCTCGAAGATGAAGCAAAAAAGTATGCTAGTATTTTGGGCTACAATTATTTATCAAGTGAATGGTATGAAGAATCTTACAGAATACTAAATCCCAAATATAAAACGCGTAGAGAAATAGATAAAGGAAAAGAAAGAAATTTTATAATTAGAAAAATCAAATCTCTATTTGAGTAAAATGAATAAGAATAAATTAAAATCTATCTTTGAGAAAAATATAAAACTTTTAGAAAAATACAATAAAAGCTACTATCAAGATAGCAATCCTCTAATTACAGATCAAAAATACGATGATTTAAAAAAAAAAATTTTAGATTTAGAAATTAAACATCCACATCTAAAGAGTAAAAAGTCTCCTTCAATTACAATAGGATATAAACCATCGAAAAATTTTAAAAAGGCTTTTCACAAAGTACCTATGCTTTCACTTGCTAATGCTTTTACTGAAGAAGATTTGTCAAATTTTGAAAAAAAAATTCTTAACTATTTAAATAAAGGAAATAGTTTTAAAATTAATTACAGTGCTGAACCAAAGATTGATGGAATTTCTGCTTCTTTAATTTACAAAAAAGGAAAATTTGTTACAGGATTATCAAGAGGTGACGGAAAGGAGGGTGAAGATATAACTGAAAACCTAAAAACAATTACGGATATACCTCACAACATAAAATCAAAGACTTTTCCAGAGGAAATCGACATAAGGGGTGAAGTGTTTATTCAAAATAGTGATTTTAAAAAATTAGGAGATAAATTTGCTAATCCAAGAAACGCTGCCTCGGGTACCTTAAGGCAAAAAGACCAAGCAGAAACAAAAAAAATTCCATTAAAATTTATCGCCTATACTTTTGGTTATGAAAAAGGCTTGGAAGTTACATTGCAAAATCAATATTTAATAAAATTAAAAGAATGGGGCTTTAAAACAAATCCTTTAAATAGGACTATTAGCAAAGTGGAAAATTTAATGAGGAATTATTACGAAATAGAAAAAAAAAGAGATCTGATAGATTTTGATATTGACGGTATTGTTTATAAAGTTAACGATTTTACCTTACAAAAAAGATTAGGTAATGTTGCAAATGCACCACGATGGGCGATAGCACATAAATTTTCTGCTAACAGTGGAATTTCAATGATAGAAAATATTGAAATTCAGATTGGGAGAACTGGTGCCTTAACACCCGTAGCTAAAATAAGACCAATTAATATTGGAGGTGTTGTTGTATCGAATGCCACATTGCATAACGAAGAAGAAATAATTCGAAAAGATATAAGGATAGGTGACACAGTAGTGGTTGAAAGAGCAGGAGATGTAATACCTCATGTTATTTCTGTAGATTTAAAAAAAAGGAATAAACATTTAAAAAAATTTGAATTTCCAGTTAAATGTCCTTCATGTGGCTCTCAAACTATTAAAGATTTCAATTCAACTACCAAAAAAGAGGATGCCGTTAGAAGATGTTCAAACGAAGGTTACAATTGTGAAAAGGTTGCTATTGAAAAAATAAAACATTTTGTATCTAAAGATGCTTTTAATATTGAAGGTTTTGGAAAAAAAATAGTTGAAAACTTCTGGAATTTAAAATTGATTAGATTACCCCAAGATATATTCAATTTAGACTACACAAAAATCGAAAATTTAGATGGTTGGGGCAAACAATCTGTAGCTAATCTTAGATATTCTATCAATTTAAAAAAAACAATTACATTTGAGAGATTTATCTTTGCCCTAGGTATTAGACATATTGGTTTAGAAAATGCAAAGATTATATCAAAAAATTTAAAGTCTTTAAAAAGTTTTTTATTACTATCAAAAAAAAAAAATTTTGATGAATTGCTTAATATTGATGGAATTGGCGAAACTCAAATTAATTCAATAAAGAATTTTTTCCTAAATAATACAAATATTAAAGTTTTACTAGAACTTGAAAAAATTCTAAAAGTAAAAGATGCCAAAATACAAAAAACTGATGGACTATTAAATAATAAAACATTTATGTTAACAGGCAAACTTGAAGGAATAAGTAGAGCAGAAGCCAAATCATTAATTGAGGAAAACTCAGGATCAATAGTAAGCAACGTTTCAAAGAAACTTGATTATTTAATAATTGGTGAAAAACCTACAAAAAGAAAAGTAGATATAGCAAAAGAATTGAGGATAAAAATCCTGACACAAAAAGAATGGTCTAATATGCTAAAGAAAACTAGTTAACCATTTTTTTTCATTTTTATTTAAATATTTCGATAATTTTGAATAAATATTTAAATGATAATTAAATAGATAATTTTGTTCCTGTTTACTCAAAAGCTTGAAATTTATTAATTCTTTATCTATTGGAACTAAAGTTAAATTTTCAAAAAATAGTCTACTCTTATATTTTTTTACATAAATTAAATTTTCAATTCTTATCCCAAACTTTCCTTTTTTGTAAAAACCAGGCTCATTACTAAGAACCATTCCTTCTTTTAATTTTATTGAATTAAATTTTGATATTGCTTGTGGTCCTTCATGTACATTTGAAAAAAAACCTACACCGTGACCAGTACCATGTGCATAATCTAAGCCATTTTTTTTTAAATATTTTCTGGCTCTTACGTCAATTAGTTTACCATTATAACACGTGTTAAGATTTGAAGTTACTACAGCAATATGGCCTTTTAAAACTTTTGTAAAAATATCTTTTATATACTTTTCTGGTTCTGCAAAACATATTGTTCTAGTCACGTCAGTTGTTCCATATTTATATTGTCCTCCAGAGTCACATAAAAATATTTCTTTTTTGTTAAGTAAACGATTTGTTTTTTTTGTTGCACGATAATGAATTATAGCACCATTTGGACCTGAGCCTGCTATAGTATTAAAACTTGGGCTTAAAAAATTTTTGTTCAATCTTCTGAATTTTTCAAGTTTTTTTTCAGCGTCTAATTCAGATACATTATTTCTTATATTTTTTTTAATCCAATATAAAAATTTCGTTAAGGCGACTCCATCAGCTAAATGAGCATTTTTTATATGTACTATTTCCTTAGAATTTTTCTTAGATTTTAAATAGTAAATGGGATCATTTAAATTTTTAATTTTAAATTTATTTGATATTAAGTTTTTAAAATATGCAGAGCAAGAAATTTCATCTATTATAAATGATCCTGATTTTATTTTAAATAATATTTTTTTAAAGTCTGACTCATCAAAAAAGTGAATTTTATTTAAATATCTTAATTTTTTAATATTTCTAATTTTTTTTTTATTTGAAAAAAAAAAAAAGATTTCTATTTTTTCCCAATATAATCCTAGAATTGGGGATTGGACTGTATGGAGAATCGTTGCCTCTAATATTTAAGAGCCAAGCTACATTTTCTGGAGCAGATACAAAAATATAATCAACTTTATTTTTATTTAAAATTTTAATTAACCTGTTTATTTTTGACTTAGTACTTTCGCCTACAACCTCTTTGTTAAGAGTATAAAATGAACTATAAATATTTTTATTTTTTTTATAATTAATTAGATCGATTAAATTTTTATTAATTGGAACTAAATTTATTTTGTTTTGAAAATAAATTCTCAAAGACCTACTTGTAAAAAGTTTTGGGTCATAACCAATTTTTAATTTATTATTTTTTATTTTGTCGGATGGTAAAAATTCTGGAATTTGTAAAATTTTGTAATTTTTTCCACTCTGAATTTTTGCCTGAGCTGTGTATCTACCATCAACGAAAAGATAATTAATCTTCCGCATTATCATAGCTAATCCTGCTGAACCATCAAAATTTGAAATGAATTTTAGTCTGTCTTTATTTGCATATTCTTGAAAATATTCATCGTTTTTCGGAACTAAATATCCATCAATATTAAAACTATTAAAAAGTTTTCTTATTTTATTTATATTGTTTTTAATCACTTTAATCTTTTTTGATATCTTATCCACCCGGGACTTTTATTTTCATAATTAGATTCTAAATCTTGATTGAACTCAAAATCTTCGTAATTTTCTTTTTCAAAAAAATTATTTTTTTTCAAATTTTTTTCCGGAAGCTCTTCTATAAATCTAGAACTAATACTATCAATCCAATCTCCTTGATAAAATCTATTCATAGAAAATGAAATATAAGCACTATTCTTTGCTCTTGTAATTCCAACATATGCTAATCTTCTTTCTTCTTCTAAGCCACTTTGTCCTTTTTCATCCATAGATTTTTGATGAGGAAAAAGACCTTCTTCCCAACCCGGTAAAAAAACTACATCGAACTCCAAACCTTTAGAAGCATGCATGGTCATAAGATTTACTTTTTCTCCTTCCCAATCACGATCTATAGAGGTTGATAATGAAACATGTTCCAGAAAAGATTCTAAATTATCGAATTCTTTCATTGCACCCAAAAGTTCTTTTATATTTTCAAGTCTGTTTTCATTTTCAAGATCCTTTTTGTCCTTAAGCATTAAAGAGTAACCAGATTCATCTAAAATTAGTTGCATTAACTTAACGTGATTTATCTTCTTTATATTAATTTCACTTCTCCAATTTGAGAGCAGTTTAAGAAAACTTAATAAACCGATTTTTGCTTTTGGTTTAATTAAGTTTTCTTGTATCATCTGCATTGAGGATTTTTCTAAGCTTAAACTATTTTTTTTTGCGTATTCATTAATTTGTTTCAAAGTTGTTTCCCCAATCGATCTTTTTGGGACATTAACTACCCTTTCAAATGCCAAGTCATCTTTTTCTTGAAAAACTATTCTTAAATATGAAACACAATCTTTAATTTCTGATCTTTCGTAAAATTTTGTACCGCCTATGATTCTATATGGCAAACCTATTCTTAGAAATCTTTCTTCGAATTCTCTTGTTTGAAAGATTGCTCTAACTAAAATTGCTATGTTGTTAAGAGAATATTTTTTACTTAAAACTTTTTCGATCTCATCACTAGCACCAATTGCTTCATCTTTGCCATTTCTATAACAATTTAAATTAACCAAAGAACCCTGACTTCTTGTAGTAACTAAATTTTTTCCAACTCTCTTTTCATTAAACGAAATTAAATTAGAAGCTACAGTTAAAATATTTTGTGTTGATCTATAATTTTCTTCTAAACGAATTATTTTAGTATTTTCGTATACTTTTTCAAAATCTAAAAAATTTTTTATTTCAGCACCTCTCCAACTATAAATTGACTGATCATCATCACCTACGCAACAAATTTTTTTGTTCGACTCTGAAAGTAACTTCAACCATTTACTTTGAATAAAGTTGGTATCTTGATATTCATCCACAAGAATGTATTTAAAATTTTTCGAGTAAATACTTCTGATATCAGGATTGTTATCTAGTATATGGACACAGTGCATTATTAAATCTCCAAAATCGCACACATTTAGATCCAAAAGTTTTTGTTGATATATTTTGTAAATTTTTAAAATTCCTTGTTCAAAAATATCTTTTTTTGACAAAACCACTTGATTTGGATACCAACCTTTATTTTTCCATTTATCAAATATTGATGAAATATATCCCGGAGAGATTTTTTTAAAATCTATATTTTCAGATTTGCAAATGTTTTTAATTAACCTTGATTGATCATCTTGATCTATTATAGAAAAATTCTGATTAAGCCCCACAGCTTTTGCATGTCTTCTAAGTAATTTAGCACTTATTGAATGAAAAGTTCCTAACCAATTTAAATCCACGGCATTTTTCTTTAAAATTTTACTTACTCTATCTTTCATTTCATTAGCTGCTTTATTAGTAAAAGTTACGGCAAGTATCTGACTTGGAAATAAAATTTTTGACTCTATCAAATTAGCTATTTTTGAGGTTAAAACCCTGGTCTTACCTGACCCTGCTCCTGCAACGATCAGTAGAGGTCCATCATTATATAAAACAGCCTTTTTTTGGGCTTCATTTAGATTTTGTAGATATTCTTTATTTACCATTTATAAATAATCCTTATAAATCATTTTAATTTCATGAAAAATACTAAGAATAAGATATTTAAGTTAAATGAGAAATTAATCAACTTTTTTGATTACATTTTTAATTATAAAAATTTTAAAAATCTAAAAGGCACAGCAAAACTCAACAAAATTTTGATACCTATAACGTGTATATATTTTTTATATCTGTTTTACCTAACTATACCTAGCCTTCATGATAAAGCCTATTTACAGAAAGATTTATCTAAAAAAATACGAGAAGAGTTTAATCTAAATATCAGTTTTTCATCAGACATTAGCTATTCAATTTTACCCAGGCCACATTTTTTAATAAAAGATGTGAAAATTTTTAACGAATTAGATAAATCTAAGAAGGAAATAACCCAGATAAAAAAACTTAAATTATTTATAACACAATCAAACCTATTTCATAAAGAAAAAATAAAACTAAAAAAAATAGTTATTCAAGATGCAAATTTTTTAATACAAAAAAAAGATTTTAGTTTTCTTTCAAATTTTTTTGAGGGTAAATTTTCTAAAAAACCTATTTACATAAAAAATAGTAATTTTTTTTTTAATGATAAAAATGACACAACTGTATTTTTTTTTCCGATAAAAAGAATGAAGAATTATTACGATATTAAAAAAGACCAAAATGTTGTTCTCATCAAAGGAAAAATATTTAATACACCTTTTAAGCTAAATTGGAATATATCCAAAAATGAAATTTCACAAAATTTTTTTATTATAAATTTAAAAAAACTAAATTTTGAATTTCAAAATTCTTATTTAAAAAAAAATGATCAAATACATGGTATTAATACAACATTTTTTAAAAATGGTAAGATAACCTCTGATTATAAATTAACGACAAAGTTTTTAGAATTCGTATCAAAAGACGCCAGACTCGTTAATAACAAGGTAAACTATAACGGAAAAATAAATTTCAATCCATTTGATATTAATTTGAATCTTAACTCTCAAAGAATTAAATTATCTAAATTATTTCAATCAACTATATTATTCCAAGAATTAATGAGAGATGACCTTTTATTTAATAAGAATCTTAGTGCGAACGTATCTATCACTTCAAATCAATTAACTAATAACAGACTATTCGATAGTATGAGTCTTTTTATAAATTTTGATAATGGAATTATTAATTTTAACAATACAAATTTAATAAGTAATAAGATTGGAACATTAGAACTTTTTGAAAGTTATTTACAATCAGTTGACAATGAAACAATTTTCACAGGAAAATTTAATTTCATAATAAAAGACAAACAAAAATTTTTCAGAACTTTTCAAATTCCTAAAAAACAACGTAAAGAATTAAAGAATATTTATTTTACTGTCGAGTATAATGTTTTTAAAAATAAACTTAAAATTTTAAATTTCAAACTTAATAATCCAAAAGATAAAATTACTGAAAATGTAAAAAGGATCTTAGAAGAAATAAATTATGATGACAAAGGTGGAATAGATAATTGGATAGATTTAAAAAATATGACTAACAAGATAATAACAAGTTATTTTGGATGAACCATATTTCTGGGATCAACAATTCTGTTATAGTCCTTCTCATTTATCAGCCCAGATTTTAAAGCTTCATATTTTAAACGAGTTTTATTTTTAAGCGCTCTTTTAGCGATTTTCGCAGCGTTATCATATCCAATATGAGGCGCAAGGGCAGTAACTAACATTAATGAGTTATCTAGTAATTCTTTTATTCTTTTTTTATCTGCTCTTATTCCAGCAACACAATATTTGGCAAAGCTATTAGCAGAGTCAGACATTATATGAATAGATTGTAAAATATTATGAATTATGAGCGGTTTAAAAACATTCAGTTCAAAATGACCATGAGATCCTGCCATCGTAATTCCATTATGATTTCCAATAACCTTTACACAAACCATTGTTACTGCTTCACACTGTGTTGGATTAACTTTACCTGGCATAATTGAAGAACCGGGTTCGTTTTCTGGAAGAATAAGTTCTCCATATCCTGCCCTCGGACCAGATCCAAGAAATCTTATGTCATTAGCAATCTTCATTAAACAAACTGCTGTCGTATTTAAGGTTCCTGAAAAATTAACGATTGAGTCATGTGCTGCTAAAGATGCAAATTTATTTGGTGCAGGCTTAAAAGGTAATTTTGTAATTTTTTTTATTTCTGCGACTATTTTTTTATCAAAACCTTTTCTTGTATTAATACCAGTTCCAACCGCAGTACCTCCTTGAGCTAGATAGTATATTTCACTTAGAGCACCTTTTATTCTCTCAATGCATTTTGAAAGCTGTGAATGATAACCGGAGAATTCTTGACCCAATGTTAATGGTGTTGCATCTTGCAAATGTGTCCTCCCAACTTTAACAATTTTTTTAAATTCTCTAGCTTTTTTCTGTAAATATTTATTTAATAAATTTAATGAAGGTATCAGTTTGTTAGTTGCTGTAATTGCAATTGACATATGCATTGCAGAAGGAAACACGTCATTTGTTGATTGAGATTTATTGACATGATCGTTTGGATGCACTGGTTTTTTTGAACCTAATTTACCTCCCATAATCTCAATTGCTCTATTTGCAATAACCTCATTTACATTCATATTGGTTTGTGTACCCGAGCCGGTCTGCCATACTTTTAAAGGGAAATTATCATCTAATTTTCCAGAGATAACTTCATTAGATGCCTTAATAATTGCAGCGCTTAATTTTCTATCTAAATCTCCATTTTTTGTATTTACTATTGCTGCAGCTTTTTTGATAATTGCTATAGATTTTATTACTATTGGCCTCACTAAAAAATCACCAATATTAAAGTATTTACTTGATCTTTGAGTAGAAGCACCCCAATACTTATCTGATGGAACTTTAATACTTCCAATACTATCAAATTCTTTTCTAAATCTCATTATTATTGTTTGAATACAACCACTAAAATCTTATACATTAAAATATACAATAATCAAATAGGAGCATTATGACGAATTTTGAAAAAGTGGGTTTATTTATGAAAACATTCGGACAAGAAGTAAAAACTACGCCTGGTCTTAGTAATGATAAAATAAATGATTTAAGGATTAATTTGATAAGAGAAGAACTAAATGAACTTATTGAAGCCATGAAAATGAAAGATTTAAAAGAGGTTGTAGATGCATTAACTGATATATTATACGTAACTTATGGGGCAGGACACGCTTTTGGAGTAAATCTAGATAAATGTTTTGAAGAAGTTCAAAAGTCAAATATGAGTAAGTTAGGAGATGATGGCAAGCCCATATATAATGAGCTTGGCAAAGTAATGAAAGGGCCTAACTATTTTAAACCTGATTTAACTAAATTCACTAAATTAGATTAGGTTCCACAAAAGGTTTGATATTGATCATTTATTTTTTTTGGTTCTAATTCAAAATCTTTAAATTTTTCATTTTTAGAATAAGGATATTTAATTGCCTCTAGTAATTTTTTAAATGATTCATAATTATTTGAATACGCTTCTTCAATTACTTTTTCAACATTATGGTTTCTTGGAATAATTCTCGGATTATTTTCTTTCATTATCTTTTTAATATCATCATTGTTATGTTTATTATCCTCTAATCTTTTTTTCCATTCATCGTACCAGTTTTTTAAACTTATATTTTTTGGAATTTTAAGTTCACTTAATTCAGCGAAGGTTGAAGTATAATCTAATTTATTTTGATACATTAAAGTTAATAAATCATTAATCAATTTTTCATCTGCTTGATCTTCTCTTATTAAACCGAGTTTATTACACATCATTTTGATCCATTTTTTCTTAAAAATTTCAGAAAACTCATTTATAGTTTCTTCTGCAATTTTTATTGCTTTAGATTGATCTTCATCTATAAAAGGTAGCAAACATTCTGCAAATCTTAACAGATTCCACTGTGCTATGATCGGTTGGTTATTAAACGCATAGCGTCCATTATAATCAATCGAACTAAATACAGTTTTTGGATTATAAATATCCATAAAAGCACACGGTCCATAATCTATTGTCTCTCCTGATATCGTCATGTTATCAGTATTCATCACACCGTGAATGAAACCAACTCGCATCCAATTTATTATCAGATCTATTTGTTTAGTCATTACAGTCTTTAAAAGAGATAAGGCAGGTGATAAACTTTTCTCTAATTCTTTGTAGTGCCTGTTAATTGTATAATCCAAAAGAATTTTTAAACTTTTTAAATCTTGCTGAAAGGCAACAAACTGAAAAGTGCCTACTCTTATATGACTTTCGGCTACCCTTGTTAAAATAGCTCCAGGCAATTCTTTTTCTCTGATAATTTTTTCTCCTGTTATTACAACTGCTAAGCTTCTTGAAGTAGGTATATTCAGTCTGAACATTGCCTCACTAATTATGTATTCTCTTAACATTGGACCAAGTGCAGCTTTTCCATCTCCATTTCTTGAATAAGGAGTTTTTCCTGAACCTTTAAACTGAAGATCATATCTTTTATTTTTTGGAGTGATATGTTCACCCAATATCAATGCTCTACCGTCACCCAAAATGTTAAAATGTCCAAACTGATGTCCCGCATAAGCTTGAGCAATTGTTTCTGTTCCTTCTGGTAAGTTATTCCCAGAAAATAATAATGCTAACTCATTATCGTTAAACCCTATAAAATTCAGCCCTAGTAATTCAGAAACATCATCGTTTTTAATGATTAATTTTGGTTCAGCAATTTTTTCAGGTTCAATCTTCGATAACATTATATTAGGTAATTTTTGGTATGTGTTATCAAATTTCCAACCTATTGATTTTTTCGTCATTTATTATGACCCTTTAAGTAATATGAAACGACATTAATATACTCGAATAAAATTACAAAATTTTTAGAAAAATTAAATAATGAAATTGTAGAATTCATAGAAATTGAATAATCAGTTTTTACAGATAAAACCTTTAATTTTTTTCTTGTGTAAATAAGTACTAACTCTAAATCAAAAAAAAACTTTTTAGATATAAATTTAATTTTGTTAAAATCTTTTGTTTTTTTAAAGCCTTTAAGACCAGCCTGTGTATCACCTCCGTGTACATTTATTTTTAAAAGTTTAATATTCAAATATGCAATGAAGGACCCAATTAGATATCTTAATATTTGATAAGGTCTTAAATTGAATCCAACCATTTTACTTCCTTTAATTTTTCTATTAATAATAACTAAATCATTATTTCTTTTGAGACCCTCAATAACTTTCTTTAAAGAATTTAAATAAGGCAAATCACAATCAATTGTAATTATATTTTTAAACTTACTTCTATTGACTCCTTTAATTAAAGAAAAAGATTTACCAATATTTTCCCTATTTTTTAAAATTTTAATAAATTTAAATTTTTTCTTTAAATAATTAAGTTTATTAAATGTTCCGTCCTCACTTCCATCATCTATCATTACAAACTCAAAATTAATTCTACTGGATTTGATCTTATTCTTAAGTTTTTTTATATTTTGAATTATTTGTTTTTCACAATTAAAACAAGGTATTACAAAAGATATATTATGTTTCATTTTTTAGATCTAATTTTTAAGTATTTCTTAATATTTTTATTGTTTGGTTCATCAAACTCTATATTTGCATAAAAGGACAAATATTTATTAAAAAAAGGATAAGAATATTTTATTCTAACATTCTTATAAAAAAATTTAATAAGATCTGTAATCTCATCCAAGTTATTAACATGCTCATGTCTCATTATATGTTTAAATGAATATCCATATTTAATTTTAAAAATTATACCATTTATTAAAAACCATGTTAAATCCCAAGCTGGATAACCTTCACATGGTACGCTATGTGATTGATATCCTTTTTTGCTCATCTTAATTGAACTTAAATATAAAAATTCTGGAAGATTTGTATGATGTTCTAAAACAGCACAACTAATAATTCTTTCATAATATAAATTTTTACATTTCTTTAAATTTTTATAAATTTTGTTAATGAATTTTTTATTTAAATTGTTTTTAAATAAAAATTTTTTTGGTTCTATGATATCATAAACTTTATCTAAATTTTCATATTCTAAATGATTTAGCGTTCCTGCACCAATTTCCAAAGTTCTTTTGTTTGAATTTTTATCTTTAATAATATAGTGCAACCATCTTTCAGATAATTGTGATAGAAAACTGTGTCTGTTCTTTAAATATAATTTATCAAATATTTTCTTTATCTTATTTGGAAGAGGAGGTCTCTTCTTTGGGAATTTTTCAATTATAGATCTAATGGTTGAATTTGTCATTTTTCTTTAAAAGAAAATTATTAATATATATAATAAACTATACATACAATGTTTAAAACTTTCAAAGATTTTTGGATTGGAAAATTAGAATTGAGAAAAAGTTTCTGGTATGGTTTATTTTTAATCGGAATAGTAGTATTTTTTATAGGAAATTTTTTTATTTATACGATTTATTTTAACTTATATATTTTTTTTATATTTTTAGTCTTGTCGTTCCTTTCCATAGGAACATGGCGTAGTGCTGAAAATTTTAAAAAGACAAAATTGTTACATAGATTTTTTTCACAAGATTACTTGTGGGCTATTGCAGCACAAACATATATTATTTTTCAAATAATTTTATTTATCTTCTTTTTTTTAAAAAATTTATGAGGATGGATCTATAAAATTTTTTTCATACGCATATGGATCAAATTTTGGAAAATTTTCAATAAATTTTTGATCTTTAATATTTAAGAATGACTTCAAACTATTTTGATCATCTATACTTTGAAAAATATTAGGATAATTAATTACTATCTTTAAGCTATCAGGATACTTTTCCCAATTTTCATAAAATTTTTCTAAATATCCTGTAAATTTTTTTTTTAATTTTTTTTCATCATTATTGAAAAATCTAAAAGGTAGCAAGTCTCCGTACCACACAAGAGAATTTCTTAAAAAACCCCTTTTTTTTAATGAATTATAAATTTCGTTCAGATCTCTTTTAAGAATTATTACCTTAATCTTTTTTTTATAAAACACACTGGGAGGCTTAATAAGATGTGCAATAGCCTTTTGATAACCATATTCTTTTTCAATATGATAATTGGTATATTGAAACTGATTGATGTGCTTTGATAAAGTAACTCCTCCGCAACCTCCTGGATGATTAATAATACAATCAAGTTTATTTTCGGGAATATAAATTTTTCTTAAATATCTATTTTTAAATCCCCTTTGAAAAAGTTGAAAATAATTTGCCATTTATTTTTTAATCATAATTCAAGGGGCGTTCTGTTGCCAGGTGCCCCAAAACCCCGTAACTTAATTAAAATAATTAATTAAGCTGCAAGAGCAAATTTATTATTTGCAATTATAAATAGCCCGTTACGGTGGAACAATTCCGAACGAAAGAACAGCCTTTAGACATCCGTCGATTCTGGTTCACCCCCATAAGTTGAAAATGGTGGAGGTGGTGGGTACTGCCCCCACGTCCGCAATGTTTATTACGAAATTCGTTTATCGTCATAGTTGGAAAACCAACAT
>MDTB01109921.1_pt1 | contig 47319 bp, 42 predicted proteins | sample 811161 | NCBI WGS metagenome assembly MDTB01 (sample SAMN05326650, study PRJNA326480) | marine metagenome | isolation source: seawater | place: Mediterranean Sea | collected 2009 | reverse complement strand
CGTATAATACGCCGTCCCGACGGGTCTGTAGCTCAGTTGGTTAGAGCGCACCCCTGATAAGGGTGAGGTCGGTGGTTCAAATCCACCCAGACCCACCAGCCATTGACACTTCGACGATTATCGTGGTGCATGACAGGTCGTGACTTGGCGCAGACACAAGTGCTGACAAAAGTGGTAGAGTCAGCGCCAAGCTTTTGGGACGAAACCGTTGCAGCCCCTTCCGGGCTCCCACAGGTTGACGAATGATTGGGGCCATAGCTCAGCTGGGAGAGCGTCTGCCTTGCACGCAGAAGGTCGGCAGTTCGATCCTGCCTGGCTCCACCAATTCTCTATGCTGACATTCAAGCTCCATCAGTTTCTGCCCACGGTTCGCCCCTTCGGTAAGTCAAGATCCAACGACGACCAGGTGGTGGTTCTTCTTGCCTTTTTGAACCACGTTGAAGCGCCCATGCAAGCTGGTGGCGTTGGTCAGCCGCGCCTCAACATCAGTCACCTTCACCCCATTGACTCTGATTGAGTTGCCTTCGATCAGTTTCCTCGCCTGCCCGCGGGTGACATCGCCACGCGGCGTCATAGCCAAACCACTATTAACCAGCGCATCCATCAACAACGTCTCATTACTAACATCGGTGCGATCCATGCCATCTAACGCTAGCTGCGCTAGATCGCCGTCACTCAAGTCTGTCAGCTGATTTCGAAACAACGCATCGCTGATACGTTCGGCAGCAGCAACCCCCTCCTCCCCGTGGACCAGCCGCGTCACCTCTCTGGCGAGGGTTCGGTGTGCTTCACGCAGGCCTGGGTCCGTTTGATGCTGTTTCTCGATGTCTGCAATGTCCCCGACGGAGAGAAACGTGAATGTTCTGAGATACCCGATCACATCGTCATCCGTCACGTTGAGCCAAAACTGATAGAACCGATATGGTGACGTCTGCGCTGGGTCAAGCCAGACGGCGTTACCCATACTCTTCCCAAACTTGGTTCCATCAGACGTCGTTACCAACGGGTAGGTAATCGCAAACCCCCTCGTTGACGACATCCTGCGCAATAGGTCGATCCCCGCCGTAATGTTGCCCCATTGATCACTGCCGCCCATTTGAATCGTGCAGTTGAGTTGGTTGTATAAAGTCACGAAATCGTAGGACTGAAGAATGCTATAGCTGAATTCGGTATAGCTGATGCCGTTACTGTCATCCTCCAGTCTGCGACGTACGGTATCTTTTTGGATCATCGCGTTGACACTGAAATGCTTTCCCACATCCCGCAGGAAGTCGATGACATTGAGCGGCTCAATCCAGTCCGCATTGTTGACAACGACTGCGGCATTCTCGACTTGGTCAAATTCAAGAAACTGCATTGCCTGTTCTCTTATGCGTTCGACGGACCGTCGAACTTCGTCAGCCGGCTTCAGTTCACGTTCTGAGTTTCGACCACCCGGATCACCGATCATGCCCGTCGCACCACCGACCAGCAAAACAGGTCGATGGCCAGCCAGTTGGAAGCGTCTGAGCGCTAGCAGTGGAACGAGATTACCGATATGCAGACTGTCTGCGGTAGGGTCAAAACCACAATAGACGGTGCGCATCCCTGAAGTCAGATGTTCAATCAGCTCATCTTCATTGCTGACCTGCGCGACCATTCCTCTCGCGCGCAGATCGTCTATCATCTGGGAAGCCATGTTTCCCCCCGAATGTCAGAGTGTTGAGAGATGGTAAGGCGTGTGAACGACCCCCATCGCGGAGTGCGGAAAATACCCGATTCTGGCGCTTTTTCAACGCAACCTACGATCAAATTCTTTGGCTTTCTATTTATCGTTACTTTTTATATATTTATGCGTGTTTTGTCATAAGTTGCGGGAGATATCTGATGCATAGGACTGGTTTCTCTACATACTCGGTACTCGCTACATGCTTCGAACTCTACTCGGGTCAACGCCAAGGTTTGCGTCTTTTCAATGCACTCGCTCGAAACCCAGCTCCTTTAAACGCCAAGCGACACCTCGCTGCGACCCGTTAAAATCACTCGCATGCGCAATTATCCCAGAACTCACCTGAAAGCAGCCGCTTTCCTTGTGGTGTCGCTGATACTCATCATGGCGCTGTCACCGTCGGAGCTGCACGAAGCCAAGACCCAAGTGCCCGTATCACTCGCTCTCCCTTTCGGAGACACAAACCTGACTGTTGCTACCGATCCTGTGATCGTAGACCCCCTAGCGATTAATCCAAACGCGCCGCAGGCTACGACGAACCACACACAGACCTCTTTTACAGTCAGACGTGGTGACAATCTGTCAACGTTGTTCGATCGCGCCGGGTTGACGCCTCAGGAACTGTATCTTGTGATGAGCCTCGGTGAGGACGTAAGTCACCTGAGCAAAATACAACCCGGACAGACAGTGATATTTACCCGGGACAAGACAGGTCAGTTCAGTGGATTGCAATATAAGGTGAACGCAGAACGGACCCTGCATGTCGAGCGCGAGGAGAGTTACTTTGTCGCCCAATGGAGGCACGTGGAACCCGAAGTACTCATCAGTTTTCGACAAGCAGAAATTACATCAGAAGCACCCAGCCTGTTTCATGCCGGCATGAAAGCAGGATTGTCTGACAACATCGTTATGCAGCTCAGTTACATCTTTCAATGGGACATCTCGTTCGCACTTGATCTCAGGCAAGGTGATCAGTTCACGTTGTTGTTCGAAGAAAAATACCTTGATGGCAAAAAAACGGGCGATGGTCGGATCGTTGCCGCTGAGTTCATCAACATGAAAAAGCAGTACCAGGCCGTTCTTTACACGGACAGCAACGGAGACACCAACTACTACGCACCCGACGGCCGGAGCCTGCGAAAAGCATTTATCAGGGATCCTGTACATTTCTCCCATGTCAGCTCCGGCTTTAATCCCAAGCGACTCCATCCCATTCACAAGAGGGTCATGCCCCACCGTGGCATCGACTACGCTGCCATGACGGGCACACCAGTCCTTGCGGCGGGGGACGGAAAAGTCGCGATCGCACGACAGAACAACGCGTCCGGAAAGTACATTGTCATTCAACATGGTGAGCAATACACCACCAAGTATCTGCATCTCTCAGCATTTGCTCGGGGCATCCACGGAGGAGCGCGCGTCAAACAGGGACAGACCATCGGTTATGTTGGATCAACCGGCTGGTCAACCGGTCCACATTTGCACTATGAATTTCTTGTGGGTGGCGTCCATCGGAACCCAAGAACCGTCAAGTTACCCCAGGCAGAGCCCGTTCAGAGGGCTGAACTGGCGCGGTTCACGCGAGAAACGAGCCCAGTACTTGCCCAACTTGCAAGTATGGCTGGGAATCTTCAGCTCGCAGCCGGCGACCAGGCTCGCTGATTCACACCGGGCCCACCAAAACATCAGGGATGTAGATGCGGGTCAAATGGAAAAGGAGTTTCCACATCCGCAGGTGGTTTCAGCGTTCGGATTGTCGACAACAAACCGAGAACCCTGCAAGTCTTCTCGATAGTCAACCACTGAACCTACCAGATACTGATAGCTGAGCGAATCAACGACAAGGTCGACGCCAGAGTTATGGAACGTAGTGTCGTCTTCCTCAAGATCCTCATCAAACGTGAATCCATACTCAAACCCTGAGCACCCGCCCCCCGTCACAAAGACGCGCAACTTTAGTGATTCGTTAGACTCTTCTTCAATCAGTAATCTCGCTTTTTCAGCGGCGGCATTCGACAGGCCTACCTGAGGCTCAGCTATTTGAATACTCATAACGACTTAACCTGCCACCAACTGGTCACCCTTGCCAGCATCCTTGGTCTTTCCAGACACCGACGAGATGGACTCTCGCGCATTTTCAGATTTATCTTTGTTCTTCTCTTGCTTGTCAGCTTTTTCAGCCGTTCCAGACTGCGTTCGAGACCTAGCACGTGAAGCTGATCCGCGCGCTTCCGAGACCTGCAGCTCTGCTTCCACATCAGCGATATTGCCGTCCTTGACGTGTACCAGGGAGCCGTCAACCCGACTACCCATAACCATTTCTATCAGATGGTAGAACACATTGCCTTTGATCGCGGCTTTTGCCGATAGCTCGACGTGTCGATCGGAGTGAATATCGCCAATGACTTTACCGTTGATAATAACATTGGGGACCCGTATCTCGCCACGTACGCGACCTCGCTCGGTCACCCTCACTATCGCTTTCGTTCCCGCTTCCGCCAATACATTGCCTTTGACGTAGCCGTTGACAATGAGCTCATCGGAAAATCTGACGTCGCCTTCAATCTCACAGTTCTCTGTGATGAGAGTTGTGCCGCGACTCGGCTTATTGTTCCCGAATATGGTCATCCTTCCCCTACCTGCCAAGTGAATCTTCGCTCCTGCCGTTGCGAAGATCGGCCCGTTGACTGTGCCACCACCATGACTTCCTTGGGTGTAAACCCATCTGGCAACATCAACTCACCGTCGATGTTCTGAAAATACCGAAACCTGAACCGAATTCTATCCTGATCCTGAGTGGAAATGTCCCCAAATGGCAGATTGGACCCTAGATTGTCCTCGTCACCCACCAAGTTGATTTCGACATCTCCCTGAACGTAATCGTACTTATTAACGACCTGTGTTAGGAGCAGATTGTACTTGAAACGATTGGGTTCTCCTGAGTTTTCAACTCTCAGACGTTCAATACGGAGTCCCTTATCCTCGACCTTGGGCAACATGACTCCCTTATAGAACTGAACCTCTTCCTGTACTCGCGCTAATTGGGTCTGAAGTTCTAATATCGTCTGCTGAACACCCACATCCGCCTGCAGATCAATTTCGTCAGCTAGCTTCAATGCAGCGACTTCCTGGCGGTATGTCTCGGTGAGACTCACACTCTGCTTCAGCTTCTGCGCCAGGTCATCACGTTCCTGAACGATCCAGACCCGCGTCGAAAGACCCTCATCCATGCCGAGCTGGTAACTGCTCCATATCAAAGAAGCCACCAGCGCGATCACCAAGAGAACAAGACCGCCAATGACGTACCAGGGTCGTCGCTGAACAACGACCATGTCGTAGTGTTTTGAACCTTTGACGGTGCGCATGTCTCTGAAATAAACCCTTCAAGGCTCGCTAGCTTAGCACGATCAAATCGCAGTTTAAGCGCCTCCTGACGTCACTGACCAGCGTGATGCGGCGGTCAGTGGTGACTGTGGAGGCACTTACCACGTGAGGCTATAAGCGCCTGTGATGCTGCATGCGGCTTACCAGACCACTCAAACCAGGTCTTACCTTTCGCGGTTTCCGCCAACGATTGGCCAGCATCGATGCAGTACCCTCGTTTGCTTTTCTAGTTGACATCGCAGGCATCGTCACATGGGGACTCATCCGCCTGCTCGGAGGCCTGATTGTGTGGCCATTGACCATGATGCTGAGTGATCCAGAAGGCTTTGATATGTTGGGCTCGTTGTCCCGTTTCTCATCGCCAGTCGCTGGCGCCGTCGCTCTGGGACTGATCTTCAAATTCCGAGACAGCTCGTCACTTCGCATGGTCGTCATCCACGTGATGGAACGCCTGGCAAGAATCCAGGGGAATCTGCAGTGGCAGAACATGGTGAACCAATTTTGCTGTGGCATCATCGCGCTCGCTAGTGGGTGGTCGAGAGGGTCTGCGATTCATCTTGTTGGTACCACGGCCGCCATTTCTGCTTCATTGAACACGCCCATCGCGGGCGTCATCTTTTCCATGGAAGTCATCATCATCAAATACACCATCGGCGGCTTCATTCCGGTAAGACTGGCTGCCGTATCTGCCGCGCTGATCATGCAGATCGTCTGAGACAACGAAGCCGCTTTCGCTGTTCCCATCCTCGCACTGCAATCCTTCTACAAACTCCCATTTATTATCCATCGTACAAAAGCCCTGCGTGCATATCAGGTTGATGCCACTTCTGAATAGGCGATTGACCTGGCCCTCAGCCAGGAGACTCGGAAGGACATTTCCCCGGTTCTAGTCACGACGACGTTAGGTGAAGCACTTACTTTTCTTTAAGGAATCGGCTAGCGGGCGCTCTAAGTAAATCCCATCAGCGTCCCGATGATCGACTCTTTCGTTGGTGTTCTTTCAAGAGAGGGCACAGAGCGCTACTATCCGAGCTGACTCGAACGGACCGCACGAGTTTCCTTCGTTTGAAACTGGGCGGTCGCGATGTTTGAATGCCGTTTTTCTGAGGGGCTACCCTGCAAAATGTCTAACGCCAAACCCAGATCAGAATCCCTGTTTGAAGCCTCTCAGCGACTGATGCCTGGCGGGGTCAATTCTCCGGTCCGTGCGTTTCAACGCGTAGGCGGCGCCCCATTGTTCTTCCGTCAGGCGAAAGGTGCGTGGGTCACAGACGAGGATGGACATAAGTACATAGACTACGTTGGATCCTATGGACCCATGATTCTCGGTCATGCCCACGATGCGGTGATTGATGCCGTCACTCGTACCGCGCGGAACGGACTAAGCTTCGGCGCACCTACTGCGATCGAAAACGAGCTCGCAGAGCTTGTCCAGCAATACATGCCCTCGCTGGAACGGCTCCGAATGGTATCTTCAGGCACAGAAGCCACGATGAGTGCTATACGGGTTGCTCGAGGCTACACCGGTAGAGACCGTATCGTTAAATTCGAGGGTTGTTATCACGGTCACAGCGACGCCCTATTGGTCAAAGCAGGCTCAGGCGCTTTGACACTGGGAGAACCTGATTCGCTGGGAGTCCCAGCCGCCGTGGCTGCGCAAACGATTACCCTGCCCTACAACGATATTGATGCGCTTCAGACCTGTTTCCAAACCGCAGGATCCGAGATTGCCGCCGTGATCATCGAACCCATAGCCGGCAATATGGGCTGCGTGCCAGCCGTTGCAGGTTTTCTCGACGCCATCCGTGAGCAGTGCGATCAATCTGGTAGTCTCTTGATCTTCGATGAGGTGATGACAGGTTTCCGAGTTGCACGAGATGGGGCTCAGGGTCTGTACGGCGTCAAACCAGATCTCACGACACTAGGGAAAGTTATTGGAGGTGGCATGCCTGTGGGTGCGTTTGGGGGGAGAGAGGACGTCATGTCCATAGTCGCACCTCTCGGCGGTGTCTATCAGGCCGGCACGCTGTCTGGCAACCCCGTTGCAATGGCAGCAGGGCTCGCAACCCTCGAACTCGTGACCCAAGATGGGTTTTTCGAGGACATCACGTCGACGACGGAAGTCCTGATGACAGGCTTTGAGGACCTTGCAGGACAAGCAGGTGTCTCATTCACAACCAATCAGGTTGGTGCAATGTTCGGTATCTTTTTCCGTGAGCCACCCACAAACTCGGATGGTCGCGTGACGACCTTTGACGAGGTCCTGGCCGCTAACAGCGATGCATTCAACACCTTCTTCCACGCGATGCTGAAAGCAGGTGTCTATCTTGCCCCTTCACCCTTTGAGTCAGGATTTGTCTCATCGGCGCATGGCGAAAAAGAAGTCGCGGCAACCCTCACTGCTGCCGCTGACGCGTTCAAGCAAGTCTCAAGCAATTAGCACGTCCCAAACGTAGCTTTATCGTTTTATATACAGGCAGATCGCGAATGTTCGATGTTTACGGAATTGGTAATGCCCTGGTTGATACCGAGTACGAAGTGACCGACGAATTGCTGATCGCAGCGTCGCTTCCCAAGGGTCAGATGACCCTCATGAACCGGCAGGAGCGTGAACAACTGATCAACCTGCTTGAAAGGGACCACAACCACAAAGTCGTGAAACAAGCCGGAGGCGGTTCTGCCGCCAACACTCTGGTGGCCGTCGCACAATTGGGTGGTCGCGGGTTTTACAGTTGCAAGGTTGCAGCAGATGTAATCGGCGACTTTTTCTTGGAGGACCTGAACTCGGCAGGCGTCAAAACCAATCTGGACGAGACTGAACGATCATCAGACGGCACATCCGGACAATGCGTCTCCATGATCACACCGGATGCAGAACGTACCATGACGACTCACCTCGGTATTAGCGAAACACTATCGCCATCTGAACTCGATCGAGACGCGCTCACTAAAAGCACTTATCTTTATATCGAGGGTTATCTGGTGACCTCCCCTACCGCCATGGACGCCGTGCGTGAAGCACAGCACATTGTCCGCGCCGCCGGAGGCAAGGTCTCGATCACACTCTCCGACATGTCGATGGTGCAGAGATTTGGCGACATATTTACGGACCTTTTCGATACAGGCATCGATCTTATCTTCTGCAACGAGGAGGAAGCCATGGGTTGGACCCAAACATCGTCACGGAGCGATGCGCTGCACAGACTTAGGGCCGTGTGTCAACAGATCGTGATCACATGCGGATCAGATGGCGCGCTTGTCTATGACGGTTCTGGTGAAGTTTTTGTTCCAGGTGTTCCCATCAATGCGGTCGATACCACAGGTGCCGGTGATATGTTCGCCGGCGCGTTCCTCTATGGCATCACCGCTGGCCTTAACTTCGAAGGTGCAGCAACGCTGGCTAATCGTGCAGCGTCTCAATTGGTGTCGGCTTTTGGCGCGAGGCTGGAAAAGTCCCGGGTGGACACGCTCCTCGCCTGAGATGGATCTAAAACAATCCCAACTGCTTTTCCGTCAACGACTCCATGGACATTCCCTGCATCGACAAAATCGCATCGGCAACCGGCCATAACTGGCGCTCGAGATAGAACGTATAATCGACAGGTGACTGGACATACGGTAAGGGTTCCGGACCGTTGACGGTCATCATGTATTCAATCCAGCCACCTCCGTCGTAACGAACGGGCAGCCCAGCCCGCTCTCTCATATCGTCGGCCATTCGAGCCGCTCGCACATGAGGGGGTATGTTCTTTTGGTACTCGGCGAGTTTTCTGCGTATCCGCTTTCTCAATACCAGCCCGGAATCTTTGCTTCCGGACAGAACACTTTCGGTTATCTCGTTGACGTAAGCGGCAACAGGCTCCTGCTCAAACACCCTTCTATAAAGTTCCTGTTGAAACGTCTTGGCCAATGTACACCAGTCGCTACGTACCGATTCCAGACCTTTAAATACCATAGTGTCCGGTTGCCCGTCCACGTATCTCAATCCGGCATAGCGCTTCTTGCTTCCAACATCAGAGCCTCGGACCGTTGGCATCAGGAAACGGCCAAAGTGGGTTTCGTACTCCACTTCCAGGTGACATGGCAGGTCGAATTCTTTCCGTAGATATTCCTCCCATTGTCGGTTCATATCAGTTGCTAGCGACTGGCCAATATCGTTAGCGCTCACATCATCGTCAAGCGGTCCTAACAGAACAAACACCGAATCGGTATCACCGTAAATTACCTGGTAACCCTGCTCCTCGATCAGATCACGTGTCCGCAAGAGAATCTCATGCCCTCGCATCGTGATTGAGCTCGCAAGCTGCTCTGCGTAGAACCGACACGCCGTTGTGCCAAGTACGCCGTAGAACGAGTTCATGATGATCTTGATCGCGGACGACATCGCACCCCGGCCCTGTGCTTTGGCCTCGTCTCGCGCCCCCCAAAGCGTTGCGATGATCTCGGGCAATAGATGATGAGACCGAGAGAACCGTGCACCTTTGAAACCAGGAATCGCATCCGGTTCGTCGATCCCCATCACGAGGGCAAGGGGATCCACGTGATAGGTGCGGATAATGCTTGGATACAAACTCTTGAAGTCCAGGACGAGCACGTTGTCATAAAGACCGGGTGCAGCGTCCAGAACATACCCACCAGGACTACCGCCCCCGGATTCGACCAGCACAGGAGCTACAAAACCTGAACGGTGCAACCGCGGAAGGTAAAGGTAATCAAACGCCGCCACCGAACCGCCCATTCGATCCATGCCCAGTCCGGTCAGCTGACTACGTTCTATCGCGAACTGCATCAATTCAGTATGCGCAAAGATCGCCTCTACAAGTCGACAGTCAGAGAGGTTGTAGCGTGCGAGCGCCGGGCGATCATTGGCATACAGAGAGAGAATTTCGTCCGCACGCTGCTCAACATCCTCTATCTGTTTCCCTCGGCCCAACAGTTCGTTAGAAACCGCGTTCAGGGAGAAACTGGTGAAAGAATAAGTGGCTGTACGCAACAGTTCGATGCCATCTAGGACCACACGCCCCGGGACGACCGCAAATCGACGCTCATTGGTCTGCGATCCCCGCCAGACGACGCACGAATGATGACGTCCGAGCGCAAATGATACGCCCATTGCCTCACAACGTTGTTGGAGAAACCAAAGATCAAAACCAACAACATTCCAACCAATAAGCACATCGGGATCGTGTTCATCAATCCATGCAAGAAAGTCGTCGATCAGTTTTCGTTCATCAGGGCAATATCGAATATCGCAGTCTTGTACTTGAGGGCCGTCTCCTTTCATGAACACAAGGCCCGTGTCCCCCGCACTCAGCGCGATCGACAACAGGACCTGTTCTTTCCAGGATGTTTCGATATCGATCGATACGACACGCAGAGACGGGCGGTAGTCGCTGGGTCGCAACTGCGGATCAACGAAGGTGGGGAATCGCTCGCTGGCCTGCCGCTCACCACCTGAGAAAGAGACTGCTGCCGTAATAAATCGCTCCATGAGGAATCGGTCCGAAGGTCGAATATCCGCTTCAAAGCAGCGCATTCCAAGGGTCGCAAGTCTTTTCCGGGCAGTGACCAACTGAAGTTGTGTCGCAAAGTAGCAGGCGACTACCGGCTGACGATCAAAATCCGTTAACTGGACCGCGTTCATGGAGCGCATAAGTCGGCGCACACTGTCCGGCAACAGGCCAGCGTCTTCGGCGGTCAGGAAAAATATTGAGTCTGCATCTCGCGCGATAACTTTGACCGGACCCTGGTCAGTGGCGAGCCAGAATACAAGATCCTGAATACCATCATGTTCGTACCATTGCCGAGTTAAGACAAAACCTTGGATTTCCGCCGACATCATCTCAGAAGCGTTCTGAGTGCAGCCTTATCTGGGGCGACCCAGAATCCATGTCTACGTCAACCGCAGTCCCAAAAGCCGCCTCAAGAGCGTTTGCCTTGATGATCTCCTCAGGCAAACCTAAAGTGATATTCCTGTCATGAAGGAGTCCTACACGGTCGGCACACCTGGCAGCAAGATTGATGTCATGCATGACCATGAGCACTGACAGTCCATCTCGAGTCAACGTATGTAGCAGCTCAAGGACTGCGATTTCATGAGCCAGATCCAACGGTCCCGTTGGTTCATCAAGCAACAGACAGCCATCAGTCAGTCGATCCCATATCTGACACAACACACGAGCAATCTGTACTCGCCTTTTCTCCCCACCGGATAATGTCGTATAGGTCCTTTCAGCAAGAGGGCTCAATCCGAGCTGAGCATTCACCTCAGAGACAATACGTGCGGTTTCATCTACAGAGCTGCTGTGCGGAATGCGACCCATGGACACTACCTCCCGGACCAGGAATGGGAAGTCCAGTAGGTCATTCTGTTCGAGTACAGCAAGACGCTCTGCCAAAACAGATGAGCGATAATCTCGGACTGGCATGTCATCAAGGTAGGCCTGTCCCGAAAGCAGGTTCAGTTCACCTGTCAGCGCGGACAGAAGCGTTGACTTGCCTGCCCCATTAGGACCCATCAGCACCATGAGTTCCCCCTGCCCCAAGGTCAGATTTACGTGTTCGAGGATGATCTGGCCATCTCGACACAACGTGCCGTCAACGAGACGCAACATCAGGACACCCACTCTTCATGTCTTCCAATCTTGCTCATTTAAATTCCCAGTGTCTTTTGCTGTTTCACGATGAGCCAGACAAAAAAAGGCCCCCCGACCAACGACATCAGCAGCCCAACGGGTAATTCAGCAGGTGCAATCATCAATCTTGCAAGGGTATCGGCCAATAACGTGAGCAACGCTCCCATCAGGGCCGAGCCAGGGAGCACAACGCGATGGTTCGAACCAATGGCCATCCGTACGAGATGTGGAACCACCAACCCAACGAACGCGATAATACCCACCATCGAGACACCTACTCCGACCGCTAACGCCGCGTAAATAATGATACGAACCTGCAACCACCGAACATTGATACCCAGATGTCGCGCCTGGCTTTCGCCCAAAGTGATGGCATTCAGGCACCGGTGTTCACGTAGCACCAGGAGCGCCGCACATCCGATCACCATGGACACACCCAGATTGCCCCACGTCACCCCATTGAAACTCCCAAGCGCCCAGAATGCGACGGAACGCAACTGCTGATCAGACGTCATGTAGGTCAAGAGCCCAACGCCAGCGATGGTGACAGCATTGACTGCGATACCAGCCAGTAATACACCAGACACACCTGCGCCACGCTGTCCAATAATGAGCACGAGGTAGGTTGTCAAAAGTCCACCAATGAACGCGAAACCCGGTACACCCAGGATGGCCAGCCAGGGGCTGGTCACTCCCAAAGTCATGAAACCCACAGCAAATAGTGCCGCGCCGCCGGACACACCAATCAATGCAGGATCCGCCAGTGGATTCCGAAACAATCCCTGAATAGCAGCCCCCATCATGGCCAGTCCGCCTCCGACGATGATCGTCATCAAAACGCGAGGAATGCGAATGTCGTACAAGATGATCCTATCCACCTGGCCACCGTCCCTTGCAGCCGACAACCAGATACCAAGATCGGATCCCGACGGTCCCACACTGACACCGACCACTATCATGAGCAGGACGCCAACCAATAGGAACGCCAGTTTAATCGTTGGACTCACGGTTCGATCATCACTGGCAATAGCCGGCTCACTGTTGAGGATCGAGTCGACAACCGAACCTTACAGGCGATCACCTCGACACCTGCCTTCATCGCAATGGCCAGTGCGTTAGTATAATCCGGATCGATGTGAGCTGCTGGTCGGACCTCTTGGATACCTGAATGCTGCACACAAAAGCAAAGTACCGCTCGCTGACCAGACGTCGCCACTCGCGCCAGCTCACGTAAATGTCTTGACCCTCGTTCACTAATGGCATCTGGAAAAAATCCGATACCATGGCTCACAGGTTGCTCAAGAAGCGTCACGCTCTTGATCTCAACGTAGCAGTCTTTTAGGTGCGCTGATGTCAGCAAAAGGTCGATTCGACTTTTCTCATCACCATAACTAACCTCCTTGCGGATCGAGGAGTAGCCTCTTAACGTCTCAACCCGGCCCCTCTCAATCGCTTCCGCAATGATGTCGTTGGCCCGCCCCGTATTGATGCCGATATAGTCTCCCCGATGGGTCCTGGCAAGTTCCCAAGTATGCGGGTACTTCCTATGAGGATTATCAGACGTGGAGTACCAGATTTGCCAACCTGGCTCAGCACAATTTTTCATTGATCCCGTATTGGGGCAGTGAATCGTTATCTCTTGCCCATCAGGCAGGCGAACGTCTGCCAGAAAACGCTTATAACGCTTCAAAAGCTTTGCCGATGCAAGCGGTGAGGCATACTTCAATAGGATATCTCAGGGTCGTCTAGAGGATTGTCGTTGAACCCACTCAACCACCAAAATGGTCCAGCGCTAGAGCAAGACGATCAACACCATCCGACAATGCTGGAAAGTCTCGAGTATACGCAATGCGGATATGTCGGTCCGCTCCATGTCGGCCAAAGTCTGTGCCAGGCGTAACCGCAACGCCCTGGGCTTCCAGAGCATAATCACAAAATGTTTCACTATCAGGCACAAAATCGGGTAGTTGCGCATAAAGATAGAACGCGCCCTCAGGCTCGCAAGGGACTTCAAGACCAATGTCTCTTACCCTGGGAAGCACATACTCAAGGCGCTGCTCGAACTGATCGCGTTGATGATCCATAATCGATCGGCTCTCATCACTGAATGCTGCGAGGGCAGCTTCCTGCGCAATACTGGACGCACAGATAAACAGATTCTGTGCCAGCCGGTTCATGATCTCGATGGCCCCTGGAGGAATAACCATCCAGCCAAGTCGCCACCCAGTCATTCCAAAGTACTTTGAGAAGCTGTTGACCACTATGGCATCGGGGACCTCAGCCAACGCCGTGCTAAAGCGATCTGCTCCGAAACATAGCCCCTGATAAATCTCATCCATGATCAGGCATGCATGATGCTGACGACACTCGTCACCGATAGCACGAAGTTCCTCACTTGCAGCAACACTGCCGGTTGGATTGGAAGGTGAAGACATCAATACGCCACGAGTGTTGGCCTGCCATGCTTGCTGGACGCGACGATGGGTCAGCTGATATCGGCTCGTCTCATCGACAGTCACCAGGCGCCCTCTCCCACCCAAAGCGGTCACGAGATGACGATTACAAGGGTAACCTGGATCTCCAATGATGATTTCGTCGTCTGCATCAAGCAGATAAGTCACTGCGAGCAACAAAGCGCCTGATCCACCAGCGGTAACAAAGATCCGGCTGGGATCAACCTCAACCCCATAGTCCTCATGGTAGTGGAGAGAGATCATCTCGCGAAGCGCGTCGATGCCTGCGGCGTTTGTGTATCGGGTCTCACCGGCTTCCAATCCACGAATTCCAGCCCGGACAACCGGCTCCGGTGTCCCGAAATCGGGCTCACCCACCTCCAGATGGACAATATCCCGTCCAGCTGCGGCCAGCTCATTAGCCCGCGTCAACAGACGCATCACCCTGAATGGCGTGACCGACACAAGACGATTCGCTGGACGCAACGCCCTGCCGGAAGTGCCATTATTTGCAGGCATTTTGATCTTGCCTCCGGTTGTTGCGTGTCGTCATGAACAGACTTCCCCTGTCAGTGTTCTTCTGAACCGATTACTTGGCGTTTAAATCACGTTCTGGTAATGTGCGCGCTCGATTTTGGACCATACCAAAACGCAGACGGACTTATTATGGCAGCATCCCGGAAGAAGACACCCGCCCGGAAAGCCGGCGCCAAAACTAAAGCCAAGGCTAAAGCACCTGCTCGCAAGAAAGCACCTGCTCGCAAGAAAGCACCCGCCAAGAAAAAGTCCGTTGCGAAAAAGAAACCGGCCACCCAGAAGAAGGTAGCCACGAACAAAACGAAGGCGAAGACCAGCGCCTCAAAGAGCCGCGTAGCCACAAAAAAGAAGACAACCGCCAAACAAAAGCCTGCCCCTAAGTCCAAGGCCCCAACAAGAACCAAAAACAAGACTAAACCCGTTAGGTCAAAAGCCAAACCGGCAGCAACAACGAAAGCTCCACCAAGTTCAGCGCCTCCCAAGAAACCGGTGACAAAGCCAAAGACTGCGGTTGCTACAGAAGAACGAAAGAAATCAGAGCTGATCAAATCCAAGAAAACCACAACAACACCATCAACAGCTCCTGCGGCTGCAAAGCGCTCTGCCGTGCCTGCCCTGGACGACTATATGAACGACGCTCACCTCGAGGAGTTTCGTCAGCAGCTACTCGGCTGGAAGCAACAGTTGATGCAAGAAGTGGATCGCACCGTGACACACATGAAAGATGTGGCGACCAATGATCCCGACCCTGCGGACCGAGCGACCCAAGAAGAAGAATTTACGCTGGAACTGAAAACACGTGATCGGGAGCGCCGTCTCATCAAGAAGATCGATTCCACGCTTGAATCGATCAATATCGGCGACTACGGTTATTGTGACTCATGCGGTATCGAGATTGGTCTTGACCGTCTGCGTGCTCGACCTACGGCTACCCAGTGCATCGACTGCAAAACACTGGCAGAAATTCGGGAAAAACAGACCCTGGGCTAACACCCGATCGCCGCCTGATATGAGGGCATACTCGTTTCATCGGGAGTTGATTAGCGGGTCGATTGCTGGAGGTCCTTACGAAAGACTACATAGGTCGATTTGCTCCTTCGCCTACCGGTCCGCTACATTTCGGGTCTCTGATTGCAGCGTTGGCAAGCTTTCTTGATGCTCGATTTCACAATGGTAGTTGGCTGCTGCGTATCGAAGACCTTGACCCACCCAGGGAATCAGTCCGCGCCGCTCACACTATCATTCATCAGCTATCTTCGCTCGGGCTACACTGGGACGGGGACATTCTCTTTCAGTCAACACGTTTGGGCTCTTATGACAGCGTGCTGAGCCAGCTAACAGATATGGAAATGACATTTCCATGCATCTGTTCACGCAAGGAAACGCAGGGCGTCTATAACGGACGCTGTCGTTCTCGATCATGGCAAGAAACAGCAGACCAGCCGAATGCGATCCGCACCAGGATCAGTAATGAAACGATCGGCATCATCGATCGACACATGGGCCAACAGATCTGGAAAATGCAGGAGGATGTTGGTGACTTTATTGTACGCCGAAAAGATGGGCTCCACGCTTACCAGCTTGCGGTCGTTGTGGACGACGCCTTCCAACAGGTCACCCATATCGTGAGGGGAAACGATCTGCTGTCTTCGACGCCCAAACAGTTGCACCTAATCCAACAGCTTGATTACGCCGCGCCCAGCTACCTTCACCTTCCTATCCTCACTGACACTGCGGGCTCAAAACTCAGCAAACAACAGCAGGCGCCCTCGATCAACGTCTCTGAACCACTCAGCGTTCTCCGGCGCGCACTCGGGGTTCTCGGACAAGCCCAACACCGAGAAGCGATGGACACGGAGTCATTACTATATCTCGCGGCTCAATCCTGGACGCCATCACTCATACCTTCTAAATCAAAGATGACCTGGGTCGAATAAAGCGGAGTTGGGCGCATTTCTCCAAATCAACATTCATGTAAATAGGAGGTTCCCTGTGAAAAGCCTTTTGACACTCTCCGCGCGATTCCAATCCACTTATGTAGATCAGCGCACCAGTTAATAATAAGAAGAACGACAAGAAAAACAAAAACTCTGACCCGCTGAGATTTAAACAGCTTACTTTTCCCATTTTCCATTCTCTTCACCTCGATATGCCGCTCTCTTTTCCGCAGTCGTGGAAGCTCTCACGCGGTCTGAAGAGAACCTATCATCAGGAAGCGCAATCGCACCGACCTAGAGAAGCGCAATCTGCTAGAATTAACACCTTTGAAACCGAACTTGGACCTGAAAACATATGACCCGATCCATCGACACTTCGCTGATCAGCAATGGTGCTGTCAATGTCGTGGCGACCCTCGTGGAAGCAGGTTTCGAAGCCTACGTCGTCGGGGGGTGCGTCAGGGACCTCCTCCTGAATAAGACACCAAAAGACTTTGACGTGGCTACCAGTGCAACGCCCGAAGAGGTGAAGGCGCTGTTTCCAAAAAGCCGAATTGTCGGCCGGCGTTTTCAAATTAACCATGTCCGCTTTGGACGTGAGATCGTGGAGGTCGCCACCTTCAGGGGCCCGGGTGGCGACGATACCGAATATAGCGAGGAAGGGGTTATCCTGAACGACAACACCTATGGGACGTTGGCGGAAGATGTTGTTAGGAGAGACTTCACCATCAACGCACTCTACTGTAATCCACTCACCGGTGAGGTCCTGGATGAAGTGGATGGTCAAAAGGATATCGGTACTGGGAGCATACGCTCAATTGGAGATCCATCGTCTCGCTTTCGCGAGGATCCAGTCAGAATACTTCGAGCGATCCGTTTCAAGTCGAAACTTGGATTTGATATCGATCCGAATGCTAAACAGGCCATTGCTGAGCTTCGTCCACTGCTCGGCGATATCCCGCCAGCAAGGTTGTTTGAAGAAGTGCTTAAACTGTTCATGTCCGGCCATGCCGTCGCAACCTTCGACGCACTGATCGAATACGACCTCATCGTCCAGCTCTTCCCGGTACTCGAGGAGTTTGTTGACAGGGAAGGCGCCATACAGCTGATACGTCTCGCTCTTAATAGCACGGATCAAAGAATAGCGCAGGATAAATCCGTCACTCCTGCATTTATCTTTGCAGCAATCCTTTGGTATCCCTACATTTTTCTCCGCCAACAGATGGAGTCAGAAGGTATTCCTCGCACAGAAGCGTCGCAGGATGCCGCAGCGATGACGATCGCAGATCAACAACCATTCATTTCTATTCCAAAACGAGTCTCGATTCCCGCACGAGAGACCTGGCATCTGCAGAGCAGGCTAAGTAACACAAAAGGGAAACGCGCATCCGCCGTATTCGGTCATCGACGCTTTCGGGCAGCTTATGATTTCCTGGTGCTTCGCGCCGAAGCAGGTGAGGATGTACAGGAACTCGCAGATTTTTGGACCGAATACCAAACCACACATGAACCTCCTCCACAGGATGAACCGCGCGGCCAATCTGATAAGGAGAAACAAGACGGCGAACCTCGTCGCAGGCGCAATCGACGCAAAAGACGCTCGAGGCGTAACAAAAGGGCGTCAGAAACGGTCCACGCCTGATGGAATCGTAATGCAGGCGATATGCTAAACAGTATTTCAGCCAGCCTTCGCGCCGCGATCTCCGCTCGCGGCAAAAACCTGCCTCGCTTCATCGTTGTCGAAGGTCCTATTGGTGTCGGCAAGACGACGCTGACGCGACAGATCGCCGAGCTTCTTAGCTACCAAATCCTCCTCGAGTCACCTGCTGACAACCCTTTTCTCTCAGGCTTTTACAGTAACCGGCGACAAGGTGCTTTACCAACTCAGCTTTTTTTCCTTTTCGAACGAGCGCGTAAAATGGAAACACTGAAACAGGAAGACCTGTTTGATCCCATGCGTGTTGCAAACTTCATGATGGACAAAGACCGCCTGTTTGCGTCCTTGACCTTGGACAACGACGAGTTGGCGCTTTACGAAAATGTCTACGATCACCTCAACATTAAAGCGCCCGAACCCGAGCTCGTGATCTATCTGCAAGCGCCGGTCGATGTGCTCCTTCAGAGAATCAGCGCTCGTGGAATCGACTACGAGCAACGTATTGAAGAGAGTTACCTCGTAGATGTCGCCGAGGCGTACACCCGATTCTTTCACTACTACGACCGATCACCACTGCTGATCGTCAACGCAGGCGATATCGACATCGCGGGCAGCCACGCCGATTTCGAAGCCCTAATGCAGGTCGTCCTCACAACCGTCAGTGGTCGTCACTACTATAATCCCCGCACCGGCGCAATTTGAGGGAATCGTAAATCATGGCTAATCACGTATGGCAGGATCTAGAATCCCACCACGATCAGCACGCCGACGATCTCATGACTGATCTATTCGCATCAAACCCCGATCGTGCGAAGCACTACCGCATTCAGCTGGGCCCGATGTTGCTCGATTATTCCAAGAACCGCATCAACAACGAGACGCTCGACCTGCTGGGCAGGCTGGCGTGCGCGTCGAGCCTTAAGACATCGCGGGAAGCCATGTTCGCTGGCGATCTGATAAACAATAGCGAGCATCGACCAGCGCTTCACACGCTACTGCGAACAGACAGCGAACACATACCGCCGCAACTCTCGAATGAAGCAGCGGAGGTTGACGCCGCACGAGGCCAGATTCGCCGAATTGCGAAACAGATCAACGAACGATCCTGGTTGGGTGCCATCGGTCAACCTATTACAGATATTGTTCACGTTGGGATAGGTGGTTCCCACCTGGGCCCGCGTATGATCGATGAAGCTCTTTCGTTCAAACGAAAGTCTCCTGTCCATATTCATTACGTCGCAAACGTTGACGGCCATCATCTGGATGACGTTCTGGGAACACTCAACCCAGGGACAACGCTCGTGATCGTCGTCTCAAAGTCATTCTCAACGATGGAGACAAAACTTAATGCGGAATCAGCCCGCCATTGGCTATTGTCTGAGATTCAGGAAATGGACCTTGATAAGCACCAGATCGCCATAACTAGCAACGTTCAGGCAGCACAGCGATTTGGTATTACGCCTGACAACATTCTTCCCATGTGGGACTGGGTGGGTGGACGCTATTCACTTTGGTCAGCGGTAGGCCTTCCGATCGCTATCAGCAACGGCGCCGATGCCTTCGACGAGCTTCTTGATGGCGCAAATCAAATGGACCAGCATTTCGCCACAGCTCCGTGGCCCAAGAACATGCCGCTGATGATGGCGATGCTTGGGGTCTGGAATCACAATTTTTTGGGGGCCGAAACATCCGCAGTTCTCCCGTACGATCATCGCCTTCGACTGCTCCCTGCCCACTTACAGCAACTCGACATGGAGAGCAACGGAAAAAGTGTTACTCGAGAGGGATCTTCAGTAACAACATCAACCGGTCCAATTATCTGGGGCGGTGAGGGTACCAATGGAGAACATGCGTTCCACCAATTGATTCATCAGGGTACACGCCTCATCCCCGTCGATTTCATACTGCCATTGAATGCTGACCATGAAATGCCCGAGCACCATCATCAACTCGTCTCAAGTTGCTTATCGCAGAGCCAAGCGTTGATGCAGGGCCAACCGGCGGCGCAAATCGATGCCGAGCCGCAGGTTGTCGCGCATATGGTCATGCCTGGCAATCGGCCGTCGAACACCCTTATGATCGACAGACTAACACCAAGCACACTGGGGATGCTGGTCGCGCTCTATGAACACAAGGTGTTTTGTCAGGCAATGATCTGGAAAATCAATCCTTTCGACCAGTGGGGTGTGAGACTTGGAAAAGAGATCGGAGCCGAAATCTACGATCATCTCGTCCATGGTACGACACTGAGTTCCGCTGACCCGTCAACCCGCGCGTTGATCCAACACTTCCAAAACATCAACGGTAGCGTGTAACCCGCACGCGCTCGCTAACAACTTAGCCAGAGGAAGAATTTCATGGCAGATGAAGCCCGTTATCCCATCCCGGACGATGCACGTCAGAGAGCACTCATCAACAATGAGCAGTATCTCACCATGTATGACGCATCCATCAATGATCCAGAGACGTTTTGGAGCGAACAGGCTAACGAATTTTTGGATTGGCATACCAGATGGCAGCAGCTCACCGATTCTGACTTTATGAAGGGAGAAGCTCGGTGGTTTGTCGGTGGCAAATTAAACGCATGTTACAACTGTATCGACCGTCACCTTCCCAAACGCGCAGATCAGACTGCCATTATCTGGGAAGGTGATAATCCTGAGACGAGCGCCGAATTGTCATATTCAGAGGTGTATGAAAAAGTTTGCAGACTTGCCAGCGCGCTGAAGTCTAGAGGCGTCCAGAAAGGTGATCGCGTTTGTATCTATATGCCGATGATTCCGGAGGCGGCCTATGCGATGCTCGCGTGTACCCGAATCGGCGCCGTACATTCCGTCGTGTTCGGCGGCTTCTCCCCACAATCGCTCTCCGACCGAATTCTTGATTCGGACTGTCAAACCGTCATCACTGCCGATGAGGGCCTTCGCGGCGGCAAGTCCGTCCCCCTCAAAGCCAATACAGATGAAGCATTGAACATCTGTCCGAATGTTCACACTGTCATTGTTGTTGAAAGAACCGGCGGAACAATCAGTTGGAAGGAAGGACGTGATGTCTGGTACCACGAAATCACGGCGAGTGCATCCGATGAATGTGAGCCTGAATGGATGGACAGCGAAGATCCTCTCTTTATCCTCTATACATCAGGATCCACCGGGAAGCCCAAAGGCGTATTGCATACAACTGGTGGCTACCTGCTCCATGCCAGCATGACTCATCGGTATGTCTTCGACTATCAGGACGGTGACATCTATTGGTGTACGGCGGATGTCGGCTGGGTAACAGGACATTCCTATATCGTCTACGGACCGCTCGCAAACGGCGCCACCACGCTAATGTTCGAAGGCGTCCCAAACTATCCAGATTCTTCTCGTTGCTGGCAGGTGGTCGACAAACATCAAGTCAACATTTTTTACACTGCCCCGACAGCCTTGCGCGCCCTGATGGGACAAGGTGATGAGTTTGTCACTGAGACATCAAGACAGAGCTTGCGCCTTCTTGGATCCGTCGGGGAACCCATCAACCCGGAGGCCTGGGAATGGTATTATCATATTGTCGGCGACGGACGCTGTCCTATCGTCGATACCTGGTGGCAAACGGAGACTGGCGGAATAATGATTACGCCCCTTCCTGGCGCCACCGAACTGAAGCCAGGTTCTGCCACGAGACCGTTCTTTGGTGTTGTACCGGTCCTTCTTGATGAAAACGGAAACGAAATCGAGGGAGCTGCATCCGGAAATCTGGCGATCCGACAATCTTGGCCCGGACAGATCAGAACCGTCTACGGTGACCATCAACGTTGCTATGACACCTACTATTCCGCGTACAAGGGTTACTACTTTACAGGCGATGGTGCCCGTCGCGACGAGGATGGCTACTACTGGATCACCGGTCGTGTTGATGACGTACTTAACGTTTCGGGACATAGAATGGGGACTGCAGAAGTGGAAAGCGCATTGGTCCTGCACGACGCCGTCGCTGAGGCTGCTGTCGTCGGTTACCCCCATGATATTAAGGGACAAGGTATTTACGCCTATGTCACCCTCATGCAGGGGGCTCAAGGTACCGAGGCATTGTTGACTGAACTGAATGACCTTGTTCGAAAGGAGATTGGCGCTATTGCCAAGCCGGATGTCATTCAATGGGCACCCGGACTGCCCAAAACCCGATCCGGAAAAATTATGCGGCGTATTCTACGCAAGATTGCGGAAAACGAACTCGACAATCTCGGAGACACTACGACACTCGCAGATCCGAGTGTCGTAGATGATCTCGTTAAGAACCGGGCAGGCTAACTCGCAGATGGACTCGCCTGTCTTAGCGAATTTCCCCCGGTTGGTTGAAGATCTGTGAGCGACCTCCGTCAACAACCAGATCATGGCAATTCACATATCGCCCCTCGTCACTCGCTAGAAATAGGGCGGCACTCGCAATATCCTCCGACAATCCTGAAGAGGGTAACGGAGTTGCTTTTGCCAGATTACCCTGCAGCTTTGCCATTTTTCTCGAGTTCTCCTCGTCCGGCAGTGTATTCGCACGTGCGGATCCACCCCAGAAAATAGGCGTTGCGATTGCTCCAGGCGAAATGGCATTGACCCGGATGTTTTTAGGTCCTAAGCGAGTTCCAGCCAACCTTGTGTAATGCGTCACCGCAGCCTTGGCCGCGGAGTACAACATGGCTCCTTGGCTATCTCGAATCGCCGCAATACTTGAGTTGTTGATAATGGCCCCACCACCCCGTTTCTCAATATGCGGTACCGCATGCTTGATTCCAAGGACCACACTGCTGAACAGCAGGCTCATTGCGTACTGAATGTCAGACTCGGTGACAGTTAGAACACCGTCCGCGGTTGGACCACCGGCATTGTTGAACAGGATATCCAATCCGCCAAATTGCTGTATGGCCAGATTAATCGTCGCTTCAATATCCGCCTCGCGCGTGACATCTGCCGTAACAAAGGCCACTTTGTCGCCCAGTCGAGCCGCGAGCGCCTCCCCTTTTTCGGTACTCCGGCCACAGATCACCACACTCGCCCCTTCAGACACAAAGAGTTCAGCTGTTGCTTCACCGATACCGCTGGTACCGCCTGTAACGACAGCAACCTTATTGTCCAATCGATTCATAGTGCACCCACGCGAGAAGTTGACGCGCGAGACTATCATTGCGACAACGAGCGAGGCAATTACTCACAGCGTTTGTCTGGCTCAGCGGAACGGTGAATCAATACAAAAGGGTGCGTGTAAACATAAAAAGGGGAGCTGTTGCTCCCCTTTTTTGTCCGATATCAAAGAGCAATCTAATCAGCTTGTTCAGCAGCCACAGCGTCATCACTATCATCGTCCGCCTCGCCCTCGTCGGAGGCCGGAAGTTCCTTGATGGATAGTTTGATGCGACCACGATCAACATCGAGACAGATCACTTCAACTTCCTGCCCCTCAGACAGATAGTCAGTCACTTTCTCAACTCGCTCCTGGGCGATCTGTGAGATGTGAACCAGGCCATCCTTCCCTGGCAGAATCGTCACAAAAGCACCAAAATCGGCGATTCGTGCGACGGTACCCTTGTAGATCTTGCCAACTTCCGCTTCTGCCGTGATCTCCTTGATCCGTTCGATTGCGGCGTCACGCGATTCGGCACCTTCGCCAAAAATGGTTATGGTTCCGTCATCTTCGATATCGACAGAGGCACCGGTCTCTTCGGTAATCGATCGAATGGTCGCCCCACCTTTGCCGATCACATCCCGGATCTTGTCCTGATCAACCTTCATCGTCACAACCTGCGGTGCGTTGTCACTCACATTTTCACGGGACCGACCGATCACCTTATTCATCTCGTCAAGAATATGCAGGCGCGCCTCGCGCGCCTGTGCGAGCGCCTGTTCCATGATCTCTTCGGTAATACCCTGAATCTTAATGTCCATCTGCAATGCAGTGACACCAGTGTCAGTTCCAGCCACTTTGAAATCCATGTCTCCCAGGTGATCCTCATCTCCCAAGATGTCCGTCAAGACGGCAAAGCCGTCATCCTCTTTGACGAGGCCCATCGCGACACCAGCAACAGCAGACTTCAAAGGAACACCGGCATCCATCAACGCAAGCGAAGCACCACAGACGCTCGCCATTGACGATGATCCATTGGACTCAGTGATCTCGGACACAACGCGTGTCGTGTAAGGCCATTCCTCAGCCGGCGGTAGCACGGCCGAGATGCCACGTCGTGCCAGTCGACCGTGACCAATCTCACGACGCTTCGGCCCACCGGAAAACCCTGTCTCGCCGACACTGTAGTGTGGAAAGTTATAGTGAAGCATGAAACCGTCTCGGTAAGAGCCCTTCAACGCGTCGACAATCTGTGCATCTCGCTGTGAACCCAGTGTTGCGGTCACCAGCGCTTGCGTTTCACCACGAGTGAACAACGCTGAGCCATGCGCCATGTTCAACACGCCAACCTCAACGTCAATCTGCCGGACGGTTTTGTTATCCCGACCATCGATTCGCGGCTGGCCATCGATAATTCGACGTCGGACGATATTCTTCTCAAGCGATCCGAACGCGCCCGATACAGCGTCCTGATCAATGTCGTCACTCGTCAGAGCGGTAACTGCTTGGTCACGCAATTCGGACACTAGGTCCTGTCGCGCCATCTTGTCGGAAACCTGGTATGCCTCTGTCAGCGATACGCTCATCTGATCCGACAATGCGGAAGCCAGCGTTTCGTTCTTCGGCTCAGGCCGCCAATCCCACTCCGGCTTACCAGCCTCTAGCTTCAATTCGTTGATCGCCTTTATGACCGCCTGCATTTCCTGGTGCGCGAACAGCACAGCTCCCAGCATCTGGTCCTCCGTCAATTCGCGTGCTTCGGACTCCACCATCAGAACGGCAGACTCGGTCCCAGCCACGACCATGTCGAGATCCGAAGACTCAAGTGCTTCGTAGCCTGGATTGAGCAGGTAGCCGTCTTTGGTAAAACCGACACGAGCGCCACCGATCGGCCCCGCAAAAGGAATACCCGAAAGCGTCAATGCTGCGGAGGTACCGATCATGGCGAGAATATCGGGGTCAACATCCTTATGTGCGGAAATCACCTGACAGGTCACCTGGACCTCGTTCAGGAAACCCTTCGGAAAGAGGGGTCGAATCGGTCGGTCGATCAGGCGGCATGTCAGCGTTTCTTTTTCCGATGGCCGACCTTCACGTCTTGGGAAGCCGCCTGGGATCTTCCCCGCTGCATACATTTTTTCTTCGTAGTTGACAGTCAGCGGGAAGAAGTCCTGTCCAGGTGATGCTTCTTTTTTTCCAACAACGGAAACCAGGACTGTTGTGTCCTGAGATGAAACCATCACCGCGCTTGTTGCCTGTCGTGCAACCTTTCCAGTTTCTATCACGATCTCCTGATCGCCATAGTTGAATTGTTTTCTTACATGTGTCACTGAGTTCTTTACTCCATTTCTTTTCTATCTTGTTTTCTTTTCATTACACGTTACCTAAAGGCTGCAACCCCATAGTCACAACCCAATCGTCCGACCTAAAGACGGCCAGTTAGTGGATGCCTTCGACCCTATCGACGTAGACCTAACCGCTTGATGAGCGTCGCATACCGGTTAGTATCCTTCCCTCTGAGGTAAGCCAACAATTTCCGTCGTTGATTCACCATTCTCAACATTCCAGTACGCGAATGATGGTCATGGGTATGCTCTTGAAGGTGGGACAGCAGCTTCTCGATGTTGGCGGTCAGCAGAGCGACCTGTACTTCCGGAGATCCGCTGTCGTTTTCAGCTGCGCCATATTCTTTGATGATGCCTGCTTTCTCTTCGCTAGATAAAGCCATTTCAGCTTCTCCAAATATGCTTGTATGTGGGATGTGCACAACCACGCATATTTACAGTCATGCTCCGGATGTGTGGCGGCGGGACGAACCTGTTGCCACGGATTTTCAGGTATTTTCCTTCTGTTTAACCCTTCTTAGGGTCAAACTGGGCGCATTATCCACGTATTGGGCAAAGACAACACCTTTATTTCACGCGCAGACACGTCCCTCAGCCAGATCCAGAATCGGCTAACAACCGACGAGGCGCTATCAACCCATCACCATCAATCTCACCTACACCAATGAAGACCTGTGCATCCTCGGTTTCTGAATACAACCGCACCATTCCATCCGTGGGTGCACCACCGACCTGAACCGGTTGTCCCTGGCGCAGATAGAGTGCCGATAGATAAGGGAGCGTGACTGCTGGCAAGCTCGACACGGCGGAACTCACTGGCAAAAGATGTTCCGCTAGCGCCGCAAAATCCCGGGACTCCGCAAGGTCGATAACGCGGTCGATCGAGACTGCATTTTCAATGGCAAAGGGTCCTGAAGAGATTCGCCTGAGTTGTGTCACGTGGGCACCACAGCCCAGCTCTTCTCCAATATCCTGCGCCAAACAACGAATGTAAGTTCCTTTTGAACAGCGAATACCCAACTGCACCTGATGGTCCTTACAACCCCGCAGTACGAGACTGTAGATGGTGACCTGTCGCGGCGCTCTCTCAACCTCAATCCCCTGCCGAGCAAGCCTGTAGAGAGGCTGACCATCTACCTTGATCGCTGAGAACATGTTGGGGACCTGCTCCACCTCGCCTCGAAACTTGTCGAGCAGGCGTTCCCAGCTTGACTCATCAATATTTGGTACGTTTGACTCTTCAAGCACTTTGCCGTCTGCATCGCCGCTATCAGTAGATACGCCAAGTCGGATTGTCGCTTCGTAGGCTTTGTCAGCATCCAGCAGAAATTGCGAAAACCGTGTCGCCTGGCCAAAACAGATAGGCAAAACACCCGTTGCCAATGGGTCCAGACTCCCCGTGTGTCCGGCTTTTCGTGCATAGAAAGCATGCTTGATGGTCTGAAGCGCAGCGTTTGACGTCATACCCGACGGTTTATCGAGCAAGAGTACACCATCTACATCTCGCCCCTTCCTACGGGATCGTCCCACCAATCATTCCCCAGCGTCTTTCGTGGTATTGCTATCCGGCTCGCGTTTATCCCGCGCACGTGCTTCATCGATTAGCTGATCCATGTGCGCGCCTGAACGGGCAGTATCGTCATAGTGAAAACGCAGCCGCGGCGTTGATCGTGTAGTCAGCATTAATGAAAGCTCAGAACGCAGAAAGCCGGCTGCGCCTGTCAAAATGTCGAGAGATAATTCCACATCATCCTGGCCCAGGACTGTGACGTAGACATCTGCCCAGGACAGGTCGGAACTGACTTTGACGCCACTGACAGTAACCATCCCCAGTCTGGGATCACGCAATTCACGCTGGATCAGCGTCGCCAGTTCACGTTGAACAAAGTCCGAGACTCGCCGTCCTCGGCTGAATTCACCTGCCAAGCCTACAGCGCCCTCGCAACTTCGCGAGAATCAAAGACCTCAATCTGGTCGCCCGCTTTCACGTCGTTGTAGTTGCGCACCCCAATACCACATTCGGTACCATTACGAATTTCTTCAACTTCATCTTTGAAGTGTCTAAGCGACTCTAGCTCACCTTCATAGATCACCACATTGTCCCGCAGGACGCGAATTCGCTTTTCTCTGAAGATCGTCCCTTCGATCACCATACAACCAGCGATCTTTCCCCATTTCTTGGAGTCGAAAATGTCTCTGACCTCGGCAATACCAACAATCTCTTCGCGAACTTCTGGTGACAGCATGCCTGACAAAGCCGCCTTAACGTCATCAACCAGATCATAGATAACCTTATAGTACCGAAGGTCGAGACCTTCGGATTCAATGGTTTTCCTCGCTGGAGAATCCGCCCGTACATTGAACCCAAAGATCACAGCCTCTGCGGTAATCGCGAAATCCACGTCACTCTCTGTGATCCCGCCAACACCCTTGAAGACAACGTTGACCTTAACCTCCTCGTTGCCCAACTCCTCAAGCGCAGACACGATAGCCTCCAGGGAACCCCGCACATCTGCTTTGACGACGATATTGAGGAAACTGACGTTTTTCTCACCGAAACTCTGCAAAAGGTTATCGAGGCTGGTCGCTGGCGTCGCCAGTCGTTCCTCATCCGCTCTTTCTTGACGGAATTCAGCTACCTCCCTTGCCCGTCTTTCGTCCTCAGTGACCTGGAATGGATCACCAGCCGCAGGCGTACCATTAAGTCCCAGCATGACAACCGGAGTTGCAGGACCTGCCTCTTTGACGGCCTGACCGGCCGCATCTGTCAGCGCGCGCGCTCGACCAAAGTTCTCGCCAGCCACGACAATATCGCCACGAGACAACTGCCCATTCTGAACAAGCAATGTCACAACCGAACCCTTACCTTTGTCCAGTTCGGACTCAATAACAATGCCTCGAGCCGATCCTTCTGGAACAGCTATCAGTTCGAGCAATTCAGACTGTAGCAGCACGGCTTCGAGTAGTGCATTGATACCCTCACCTGTGAGTGCAGAGACATTGATGAACTGCGTATCACCACCCCAGTCATCAGGAATCACATCTTTCGCGGCCAGCTCGTTCTTAACGCGATCCGGGTCAGCCCCTTCCAGATCAATCTTGTTCACTGCAACAACGAGAGGCACACCTGCAGCTTTTGCGTGTTGAATCGCCTCTTCAGTCTGCGGCATCAGACCATCGTCCGCCGCAACAACCAGGATAACAATGTCCGTACACTGCGCGCCTCGAGCACGCATCGCGGTAAACGCCGCATGTCCCGGCGTATCGATAAAGCAGATTTCACCATGCTCCGTATTTACTCGGTAGGCGCCGATGTGTTGTGTGATCCCCCCTGCTTCGCCGTCTGCAACCTGCGTCTTGCGAATATAGTCGAGTAGAGATGTCTTACCATGGTCAACGTGACCCATGACCGTCACAACCGGTGCACGCGGCTCGCCTTCCCCTTCGAGTTCTGTGTCCTCAATCAGAGATTTCTCAATCGCATCAGACTCCAGGATTCTCACTGAATGTCCGAATTCTTCTACGACCAGTGTTGCAGTGTCCTGGTCAATAGTCTGGTTGATGTTCGCCATCACACCCAGTCCCATAAGAACTTTGATTACTTCCGTCGCTTTGACGGCCATACGCTGCGACAATTGCGCGACGGAGATGTTTTCTCCGATCTCTACCTCACGCTTCATTTCCTCAGTGGGTGCATTGAACTTATGATGCTGGCCAGGCGTCCGTGCGGTCGCTCGCTTCCTGCGCATTGACGACAAACCAAGCGTCTTACCAGACGCATTGTCGTCCAGAAGATCTTCAGCTTCTAATTGCTGAACGCGCCGTCTGCGGTTCCCATGTTTGGAGCGCTTCTCGGACGTGTCCTTTTCATCTAAGTCGTGACGATCACGCTTGTCCTTGCGCGCACTGACCTTGTTTTCTGATTCGTCTGTCGCCTCGCGTGCAGCTTGGGCCTGTTTACGGGCTTCCTCTACCTGCCGCTCTCGTTCTTCTTTTTCCTTCTGCGCCTCTTCTTCGGCAGCTTTTGCGATGGCTTCCTGCCGCCGCCGATCTGCTTCAGCTTCCGCTTCTGCCAGAACGGCCTGTCTCCTGGCAATCTCTTCTGGGCTGATCGAGGGTTCCTCTACAACCGGCTCCTTGACAACTTCCTGTTCTGCGACTTCTTCCGGTTCGGCATCTACAGCGAGCTCGGTCCCAGCCACTGGCGGATCGCTGGCTTCCCCCTGGGGTCGCTCGTAGGTCCGTTTCTTCCTGATTTCAACATTAACAGTGCGCGAACTACCCCGAGTGCCACCCCGAGTGCCACCACCTGTCGTTCGTAGGGTGCTGAGCGTACGACGCTTCAGAGTTATTTTGCGTGGTTTGTCTTCCGAATCACCATGCGCTGCTTTCCGATGGGCAAGCAACGTTTGCTTGTCCTCATCAGAGACTGCGTCCGTGGCTGAGGCATGCGGTAGCCCTGCCTCACTCATCTGCTGCAGTAATCGGTCAACGGGAGTATCTATACTCTCGGCGAGTTGTGAGACGGTGACTTCAGCCATCTATCGCGATCCCTACTTTCAACCTTCATCAGATTGATCGTCGTTGTCGTCTTCAAACCAAGGTGCACGGGCCGTCATGATCAGCGCGCCCGCTCGCTCCTCGTCCATTTGCTCAATCTCAATGAGATCGTCAATCGCCAGTTCTGCAAGGTCTTCCATGGTCACAACACCCTGACTCGCCAGTACAAACGCCAGTCGCCGGTCCATGCCATCCATCGTCAGCAGGTCTTCAGCAGGTTGGACATTGTCGAGTTCTTCCTCATTAGCGAGTTCCATAGTGGTGAGTACACTCTTTGCACGTGCCCGCAACTCATCGACGATTTCCTCATCAAACCCCTCAATCGCAATCATTTCCTCACGAGGAATATAGGCGATTTCCTCCAGATCAGAAAAACCCTCTTCAACAAGCACCATGGCCACTTCCTCGTCCACATCCAACTGCTTCATGAAGACTTCGACAATACCGGCTGCTTCAGACTGTTGCTTCTCAACTTGCTCCTCAATAGTCATGATATTCAGCTGCCAGCCGGTCAACTCGCTGGCCAGTCTGACGTTCTGACCACCACGGCCAATAGCTTGGGCGAGGTTCTCTTCACTGACGGCGATATCCATACTATTGGATTCTTCATCAACCATAATGGAGACGACCTCGGCAGGCGACATCGCGTTGATTGCAAGCTGCGCGACGTTGTCGTCCCAGGGCACAATATCGATATGTTCCTGGCTTAATTCTCCAGAGACGGCTTGAACCCTCGATCCCCTCATCCCGACACATGCGCCGATAGGATCGATCCGCCCATCATTGGTTTTAACAGCAATTTTGGCACGTGAGCCGGGTTCGCGTGCGGCTCCGAGAATTTCGATGACACCATCATGGATCTCAGGTACCTCAATCTTGAACAGCTCCACCAGCATGTCAGACGACGTTCTCGTCAGTAACAGTTGAGGACCTCGTAACTCAGGACTGACCTCAGACAGCAGCGCACGAAGCCGATCGCCCATCCTGAAAGTCTCGCGGGGAATCCAGTCCTCACGGGGAAGGAGCGCCTCTGCGTTATTGCCAAGATCTACAATCACGGCATCACGTGTCACTTTCTTGACCTGTCCGTTGACTAATTCGCCAACGCGATCACGGTAAGCATCAACAACCTGGGCACGTTCCGCTTCCCGGACCTTCTGAACAACCACCTGCTTGGCGGTTTGTGCTGCAATTCGACCGTATTCAATGGACTCAACGGGCTCTTCGTAGAACTCGCCGACGGCAAGGTTCAGATTTCGATCGGCGACTTCCTGGAGAGTGAGTTCTGCTTCCGCCATTTCCGATTCTTCATCATCGGCTAGCACTCGCCATCTTCTGAACGTGTCGTATTCACCACTCTCTCGATCGATCGCAACTCGGAGCTCAACTTCATCCGCATATCGCTTCTTTGTCGCAGTGGCGAGTGCGAGCTCCAGAGCCTCGAAGATAACCTCTTGCGGCACACCTTTCTCGTTGGATACAGATTCAACGACGAGCAGGATTTCCTTACTCATGACAGAACCTCAATTGACACCTCGTTCATCTCGCCACTTCGCCTCGTTCTGATTCCACCTTACTGGAAATCCGGAATCACTCTTGCCTTATCAATCTGCTCGATGGGCAGCAGGTATTCGTCATCGTCGATACGAACCACCACGTCGTCGTCTTCCATCCCGCAAAGGAGACCTTTGAATCGTCGACGGCCATCAATCGCCGACTTCAAACTCACAGAAACCTGTTCCCCTTTACACGTAACAAAGTGAACCGCCGCAAATAGACGGCGGTCAATCCCTGGTGAAGACACCTCCAATGTATAGTGACCACTGATGGGGTCTTCCACATCCAGAACGGCACTCACCTGCTCACTGACCCGTGCGCAATCATCCACCGTCACGCCACTGTGTTTTTCGATGTAGATCTTGAGAATCACGCTTCTCGCATGATCCACATACTCGATTCCCCACAGTTCGCAGCCAGCTGCAACCACTTCGGGCTCAAGCATCTGCTGCAGCGTTTCCTCGATCACCTGTCTTCGAAACCTCCTTCCGCTTCATTACCCATCACGGTCCCCACTGGACAGTGCACATACAAAAAATGGGCAATACGCCCATTCCAGTATGTTCTTTACAAGGTGAACCACTCGTCATTAACAGCAGTCCATCCAGCTGAACACTTTGTACGGCCTCCAGGGTCAAAAAAACCCCTTCCGGGGCTCCCTGCACTACTCTGTTGTCACAAATGATCCCGAAGCTATCGGGAAACATTGGTAGCGGGGGCAGGATTCGAACCTACGACCTACGGGTTATGAGCCCGTCGAGCTACCAGACTGCTCCACCCCGCAACAACAAGGGGGCGATTATAGAAGGTGGTGAAATCGCCGGTCAACCCGCGACGTCAACGAAGTCTCAGGGCAGGCTATATGTCGAGGAATTCATGGCCGGAACGCGGTATCTCAAAGACTCAAAAACCAATCGCAAATAGTCTGTGTAATGCTCACAAACACGAACATGGATAAAAGGTGGTGCCGAAGAGAGGACTTGAACCTCCACGGGCAAAAGCCCACTACCCCCTCAAGATAGCGTGTCTACCAATTCCACCACTTCGGCATCAATTCTCATCAGATCCACTACCTGCGGGTAACGCTAGTGACGGAACCTCGTTGTCAGCGACCGGTACTTCGATTGAGGGCACTTCACCTTCTTCCGCCGGTACCGGCACCATTGACTCAATTTGCGGTATGCCGACCTGACGCGCATCATCGGCGTGAAGTTTAGCAAAATACGCTAAACCGAAACTGGTCACAAAAAAAGTGATCGCCACGGTTGTTGTCATACGCGTCATGAAATTACCGGAACCCGCAGACCCAAAAACCGTTCCGGACGCGCCAGCGCCAAATCCAGTACCCATTTCTGCCCCACGACCACGCTGATAAAGCACCAGAGCGATGATCGCGATCGCCGCAACCACGTGGGTGATTAGCACAAATGTTTCAATGTATTGAATGTCCACTACCTACCTCAACCGACACGCATCTGCATGTTACTCAATCGCAATCTGTTCCGATCCGCCGCAGCGTATCAGTTCACCCGCGTGTTTATCACCTGTTCGTTTTCCGCCATTCTAACCAGCACACTCCGCAATCGACATGAATGACTGAACATTCAGCGAAGCGCCGCCAACTAAGGCGCCATCGATATCTGCCATCTCAAATAACGCCTTCGCATTGTCATCGTTCACACTGCCACCATACAAAATTCGGGTGAAATCTTCAGAGTCTCCATGATCTGTAATCGTCGATCGTACCATCGCGTGAACTTCCTGAGCCTGCTCAGGTGTTGCTCTCTCACCGGTACCGATGGCCCAGACCGGTTCATAGGCAATATCAAAGCGACCCCAATCTTCCCTCGCAACCGTTTGGGCTAAAGCCCCAAGTTGCTGCGCTATAATCGTCAGCACACTGCCGTTTCGACGTTGCTCCAGTGTCTCGCCGATACACACAATCGGTCTCAACCCCACAGCGAGACATCTCTCAACCTTTGCGGCAACGGCATCGTCGCTTTCACCGTGATATTGCCGTCTCTCAGAATGCCCTATCAATACGTAACGACACCCAAACTCGACCAGCATGTCAGCTGAGTTTTCTCCAGTGAACGCACCTGACTCATACTGACTGACGTCCTGTGCACCCAACCCGATCTTTTCCTCGTCTCCCGCCACACTCAATCCAGCTCGAACCTGCGCCAGGAAAACAGAAGGTGGACAGACCAGCAGTTCGCACGACGGCGAATCTGCCGATACCAACCCTGTAACAAGTGCTTCAACACTGGTCACAGTACCGTTCATTTTCCAGTTACCGGCGACCAGCGGTCTTCGCATGATATCCCCTGAACTTACGCTCTCCAGAGGTCCTGCGAGAGCGGCCGCAGATCTTAGCGACTTTGTCTGGGACGGGCAACAACTCGTCCTTCCACAGACCGGTCTCTCTGTGGACCCTCGTCAGGCGCCGACAACGGCGGCAAGATCTTCACATAGCTGATTGACCAGCGCCTCATCCTCGCCCTCGACCATAACTCGTACGACCGGTTCTGTGCCGGATGGACGCAATAATACGCGGCCTGCATCCCCGAGCCTTCCTTCGATTCTGCTTACAGCGTCAATCACCGATGGTTCATCGACCCGCCGTTTGTCGCAGCTCACGTTGATCATCCGTTGAGGGTATTTGCTCATTCCACTTTTGATCTCGTCGAGCGGGCGTTCGAAGTACCTGATTGCATTCAGCACCTGAAGCGCTGACACGATGCCATCTCCGGTTGATGATTGATCCAAGCAAAGGATATGCCCCGATGATTCGCCACCCAATATCCAGCCGCGTTCAACGAGGTCGGCCATCACATACCGATCTCCCACTGGCGATCTGTGGAAAGGGATGTCGAGATTTTGGAGTGCTCGCTCAAGCCCAAAATTGCTCATAACCGTCCCTACGACGCCGCCTGCGAGCTTCCGTCGATCATGACGATGCCGTGCGATGATATAGAGGAGTTCATCGCCATCAACAAGATCTCCGTGGTGGTCGACCATTACGACCCGGTCTCCATCGCCGTCAAGCGCAATCCCAAGATCTGCACGACGCTCCTTGACCGCCAATTTCAAAGCATCCGGATTCGTAGAACCCACATCTTTGTTGATGTTGAGTCCATCAGGCTCAACCCCGATAGCGACAACATCCGCTCCCAGTTCAGACAGCACGCTGGGTGCTATGTGGTAAGTTGCGCCATGAGCGCAATCGACGACGATGCGCAGTCCCTCAAGTCCAGCTGGCGCTCGATATCTCGATTTACAGAATTCAATGTATCGACCTGCAGCGTCGGTAATCCTTGACACTTTGCCAGTCTGTTCAGGGGGTACAGTCACCATCGGCTCACCCAGATAGTGCTCAATAGTCTCTTCGATCCGATCAGGCAGTTTCTGTCCCTCTGATGAAAAGAATTTTATGCCATTGTCGTAGAACGGGTTGTGCGATGCGCTGATGACCACACCTGCGAGGCCATGGAAAGTCCGCGTCAGATAGGCAATCGCGGGCGTTGGCATTGGGCCCAGTAACCGTACATCCACACCCGCTGACGTGATTCCTGCTTGTAGTGCAGACTCGAGCATGTAACCGGATAGGCGAGTGTCCTTACCAATCAGGATCTGACCACTTTCTGCCCCTGCGAACGCCTTTCCCGCTGCCCATCCCAGCTTCAGAACGAACTCGGTGTTGATCGGATATTCACCAACGCGACCACGTATTCCGTCGGTTCCAAAAAACTCTCTCGCCATTGCGATTACCTTGAAGCTCTCCTCGTCATTGTACAGTTCGGAACTATATTTTCAGTTCCGATTTATGTACCCATGCCCTGGATAGCAGACCGCATGACGATCGCCGCGCGTGTCGCCGCCACGTCGTGAACTCGCAGTATTGAGGCCCCCCTATCCACGGCCATCATTGCCGCGACGATGCTTCCCGTCAGCAGCTGCTCAGTTCCTAACGTTTTTGCGATGGTGCTCTTCCGAGAAACGCCGATCAGCAGAGGTACACCCAACGCTTCAAATCGGTTCAGTTCATTGATCAGCTGTAGGTTGTGCTCAGGTGTTTTACCAAACCCAAAGCCTGGATCAACGATCAGGCGTTCACACGGAATACCGTTTTCAGTACAAGCGCTTATTCGCTCTTGCAAGAATTTCCTGACTTCTCCGACAACATTCTGGTAGGTGGGCTTACGCTGCATATTGCGGGGCGTTCCCTGCATATGCATGAGGCAAACAGCAAGCCCAGTTTCGCAGGCGATTTTAAGCGCGCCTGGCGTTGTAAGGGCGCTGATATCATTAATCAGATCAGCGCCTTCGGAGGCTGCTACTGCCATAACGCCGGGTTTTCTTGTATCGATTGAAATAGGCACATCTGATGCTCTACGCAGCGCTTTGATGACAGGAATGACACGAAGAAGCTCTTCTGATTCCGTAACAAACTTGGCGCCAGGTCGAGAGGACTCACCACCAATATCGATAATCAACGCGCCTTCATCGACCATCTCCAACGCTCGTTTTACAGCAACCTCAGGATCGAGGTATCGGCCACCATCAGAGAAGGAATCAGGAGTGACGTTCAATATCCCCATGATAGCTGGCTCGTCCAGCGTTGCTAGTACACGATGTGCACTTGCAAGCACGATTTAGTGCTCGCCAGCCGGATCTCCAACAGGCCCACTCGGTCGTGGATCGGAGTCATGCAGATCGTCTCCGCTCGGGGCAAGCGGTGTCGGTCCAGTATCTCCCCAGTCTTTGGGTGGCCTTGGCTCACGCCCCGACATGATGTCGACAATCTGATCGTGATCAATAGTCTCGTACGTCAGTAACGCATCGGACATAGCATGGAGTTTATCCAGGTTCTCGTTCAGTAATCGCCGCGCTGTTTCATGACAGCTATCAATCACCGATCGCACCTCTTCATCAATGATTCGAGCAGTGCTGTCAGACACTTTCAGCCCGCTGTTCCCTGCCGACATGCCGAGGAAAACCTCCTCTTCCTCCTCGGAGTACATTAACGGTCCAAGCTTCTCGGAAAGCCCCCATTTTGTCACCATATTGCGGGCCATCTTCGATGCCTGCTGTATGTCATTGGAAGCTCCTGTGGTAATGCCCTCTTCACCCAAAACGAGCTCTTCTGCAACACGTCCACCGAACATCGTACACATCTGAGAGACAATCATGCGTTTCGATAATGAATGCCGATCCTCCTCTGGCAGGAACATCGTCACACCTAGAGCTCGACCTCGCGGGATGATCGTCACCTTGTAGCTGGGGTCGTGCTCCGGTACCAGGTAGCCGACAATACAATGCCCAGCTTCATGGTAAGCCGTCGTCCTTTTTTCTTTATCAGACATCACCATGCTCTTGCGCTCAGCGCCCATCATGATCTTGTCCTTCGCCTGATCAAACTGCGCCATATTGACGGTACGTCGATCCTGCCTGGCAGCAAACAACGCCGCTTCGTTCACAAGATTCGCCAGGTCTGCACCGGAAAAACCAGGGGTACCACGAGCGATTACGGATGCGTCTACGTCGTCTCCGAGCGGGACTTTTCGCATGTGTACCTTGAGAATCTGTTCCCGACCTCGAACATCCGGCAAGCCCACCACGACCTGACGATCAAATCGACCGGGGCGCAGTAACGCGGGATCTAATACGTCCGGGCGGTTAGTCGCGGCAATGACGATGATTCCATCGTTACCATCAAATCCATCCATCTCAACCAGCAACTGGTTCAAGGTCTGCTCTCTTTCGTCATGACCACCGCCAAGTCCCGCACCACGATGCCGACCAACCGCATCTATTTCGTCGATAAAGATAATGCAGGGTGACTGTTTCTTCGCCTGGTCGAACATATCACGCACACGTGAGGCACCGACGCCTACAAACATTTCAACAAAGTCGGAACCAGAGATTGAAAAGAAGGGTACCTTGGCTTCGCCTGCAATCGCTTTCGCTAGCAACGTCTTACCAGTGCCCGGAGGACCTACCATGAGGATGCCGCGGGGTATTTTCCCACCCAGCCGCTGGAACTTGCTGGGATCCTGGAGAAACTCAACAAGCTCCTGAACGTCCTCTTTGGCTTCATCAACACCGGCAACGTCCGCAAATGTTGTCTTGATCTGGTCTTCGCTGAGCAGCTTGGCTTTGCTCTTGCCAAACGTCAATGGACCACCACGGCCGCCAGAGCCACCCTGCATCTGGCGCATAAAGAACATGAAAACGGCAATAATGACGAGTATTGGGAAGCTAGCCACCAGCAACTGGGTCCAGATGCTTTGTTGCTCTGGCCGAGCCTGGCGAAACTCCACACCATGATTCAGCAGGTCGTCGACCAGCGCCTTGTCGGTCAATCGCGGCTGATTGGTTTCAAATCTCGTATTGTCATCGAGCGTCCCTCGTATCGTGATTCCGTCACCGTCAATCACGATGTCACGAACCCGTTCCTGAGTGACCCACTCCAGAAACTCGGAATAGTCCACCTCCATGGTCCGTTGACCAGGATTGAACATATTGAAGACGACCAGCAGAACTGCACCGATAATCAGCCACAATAGTAGGTTCTTGCCCATATCGTTCAAAATCACAACCTCCTGGCAGCCTGCGTCCACATCCCATCGTGGAACAGGCCTCACATTAGACCAGCGTCACCGCAAAATGTCAGCCAATAGACTGTCGGCGGTATGTCAAAACTTCTGTAGCCAGCAAACTAGCGCTAAATCGCTACATCTACATTACGACATTGGGGAGCACATCGGACTTTCAAGTGGCCGGCGCTAAATATATGAATAACTCAAGCCATTATTCATAGGTGTGACGCTGCACGTTTTCCAAGGCCCGTCAGGTAGATTTCCCGTGATTTCGGCCGCGACGCCTTAGGTTTCATATTAATGACCTTCTCAAACCGCGCCTTGAGTGACCTTCGAAGCCTATCGATACCTTCACCTTCAAAACACTTGGCAACGAAACTCCCGCCTACCTTCAGATGTTCGTCTGCGATATCGATCGCGAGTTCAACCAGATAGGTACTCCTTGGCTGGTCGATATCACGAACACCGCTCAGATTGGGCGCCATATCAGACATGACTACATCCAATGGCCGCCCATCAAGAGCATGCCCAATGTCGCTCAGGGCCTTTGGTTCAGTAAAGTCCACCTTCAAGTCGACCACACCCGCAATGGCATCCATCTCCAGCAGATCCACCGCAACGATCAATCCTGAATCGCCCGAACGCTGCGATGCTACCTGTGACCATCCTCCGGGCGCAGCCCCCAAGTCCAACACGACCGTTCCCGCGTGGAAGAGTCGGTACTTGTCATCGATTTCTATGAGCTTATAGCTCGCTCGACTCCGATAGCCATCCTTTTGCGCCTTGATCACATAGGGATCCCGGGTATGGTTGGTTATCCAGCGACGATCACTCATTGTGACTCCTCAATCGGTTCTTCGTCACAACAACAACTCATCCGTATATTGATACACAACCAAGAATGCACAATGATCCACACTTTGATCAAACGGAAGAACCTTTTGGCAATCTCGACCAAGGAAAAGAAGAAGTTTCGCGCTGCTGCCCATCACTTGAAGCCCATTGTCACGGTCGGTGACAAAGGACTAACCGCCAATGTCACGACCGAAGTTAACCGGGCGCTTCACGACCACGAGCTGATCAAAGTCCGCATCAGCGGCGGTCGGGAACATCGTCAACAAGTTGTGAAAGATCTCTGTGAAAAAACGGCCTCAGATCTGGTTCAGCTAGTCGGCGGTGTAGGGGTCATTTACAAGCCTTCTCCAACACCTAATGCAAGATTATCAAATCTTATACGACACGAAGTTATTGGGTGAACGAAATGGTAGTGAGTGCTTACTTACTTTTTATTCTCTACACGTGAGCTATCGCCTGAATCTCATACTCCGCAACACCGCCGGGCGTCTCTACACGAACCTCATCGCCAACCTCCTTGCCAATCAGGGCTCTGGCGATCGGTGAATATACAGATAGCTTATTCACCTTTATGTCGGACTCATCATCGCCCACGATCTGATAGGTGATTTCTGAATCATCCGTCAAATTGTAAAGATGAACGGTCGCGCCAAAGATGATCTTTCCTGACTCCGGGATGGTGGTCACATCGATCACCTGATTGTTTGATAATTTTCCTTCCACCTCAACGATTCTGCCTTCGATGAAACCCTGAGTTTCCTTGGCATATTGATACTCAGCGTTCTCCCGCAGATCACCCTGGGCCCGCGCGTCCGCTATCGCGTTCACGATTCTCGGGCGTTCGACGGTCTTCAGGTGCTCAAGTTCTTTGCGCAACGCCGCTTCACCAGCGGCAGTCATGGGTACGCGTTCCATTTTTCTCTCTGTCGAAGGTTACTTGCTCGGTAGGCTGGGTCGATGGGCAGTCGCCCAGTTCGATCACAATTCGTAAATTGCGTCGTCAGCCATTACACCCTATTTTCCACCGGGTGGCGCTAATTGCCAGCAATCGCGTCGCGTTCGTGTAACGTCTGCAGACGATTCACAGAAGTCTGTCCGCCTCGTTGGCTCTGCACTGCTGCAACACAAGCCCTCGCCCCTGCAATCGTTGTGGTGTTGTAGACTTTGTACTGCAGCGCAGTCCGCCTAATTTCATAGGAATCCGCGATGGCCTGCGCACCTTCAGTCGTATTGATTATGAATGAGATTTCACCATTTTTAATCAGGTCGACAATGTGGGGGCGTCCTTCCTTGACCTTGTTGATGGCTTGGACCGTCATACCGACATCTGTCATCGCGGATGCTGTCCCTTTGGTGGCGATCAATGAGAACCCCAGTTCGAGCAGTTCTCTCGCGACAGCGATGGCCATGGGCTTATCCACATCACGGACACTGAGAAAAGCAAGACCTGATTCGGGCAAGTGGTCGCCTGCACCCAATTGGGATTTACCAAACGCCTCGCCAAACGTTTCACCGACACCCATGACTTCACCGGTAGACTTCATTTCAGGCCCCAGAATTGGATCAACGCCCTGAAATTTAGCAAAGGGAAAAACCGCCTCTTTAACGCTGTAATAATCAGGGACGATTTCCTGGGTAAATGCCTGATCAACAAGCGTCGTACCTGCCATACAGCGCGCTGCGATCTTGGCCAGGGACGTGCCAACACACTTCGAGACAAAAGGCACCGTCCGCGACGCTCTCGGATTCACTTCCAAGATATAGATAGTCTCGCCCTGGAGCGCCAGCTGAACATTCATCAGACCAACAACACCCATCTCGACGGCCATCGCCGTCACCTGCCTTTTCATTTCTTTGATAATTTCTGTCGTCAGCGTGTAAGGCGGTAAAGAACATGCGGAATCTCCACTGTGCACGCCCGCCTGCTCGATATGTTCCATCACAGCACCAATCACAACCTGCCGACCATCCGAGACTGCATCAATGTCGACTTCTATGGCCTGATCGAGGAACAGGTCGAGCAACACTGGACTCTCATCTGAGACCTGGACCGCCTGTACCATATAGGTTCGGAGCTCGCGCTCATTGTGCACGACCTCCATCGCCCTTCCCCCCAGGACGTAAGATGGTCTCACGACTAGGGGATAACCGATTTCGGTTGCTGCAATGACTCCGGCCTCGACATCACGCACAGTTCTGTTGGGAGGCTGCCTCAAGCCAAGAGATTCAATCATGTGTTGAAAACGCTCACGATCCTCAGCACGGTCAATCGCATCAGGCGGCGTACCCAATATAGGAACTCCTAGCGCTTCGAGGTCGTTGGCCAGTTTCAGTGGCGTCTGTCCACCAAACTGCACAATGACCCCTTTGGGTTTCTCAATGGCCACAATTTCGAGGACGTCTTCTAACGTCAGCGGTTCGAAATATAGTCGATCCGATGTGTCGAAATCAGTCGAGACAGTTTCCGGGTTACAGTTGACCATGATGGTCTCAAAGCCGTCCTCGCGCATCGCCAGAGCAGCATGCACACAGCAGTAATCAAACTCGATACCCTGACCAATGCGATTGGGTCCACCTCCCAGGACCATAATCTTGTCGCGATCTGACGGATCGGCTTCACACTCGGATTCGTAAGTGGAGTACATGTAGGCAGTTGCTGTTGAAAACTCACCGGCGCAGGTATCCACCCGACGATAAACCGGTCGAATACCCAATGCATGTCGGTACGATCTCACCGCATCTTCATGTTCATCCACCAGCGCAGCAATCCGCGCATCCGAAAAGCCCATCTGCTTGTATCGAAACAGGCTCGTTTCGGACATCTGAAGACCGACTTCTGAAATCTCTCTTTCTGCGGCGACAATCCCTTCAATCTGATCCAGAAACCACGGATCAATCGCCGTCAGGTCAAACACCTGATCCACTGTCAGTCCACGTCGAAACCCATCACCGACATAGCGGATCCTGTCCGCGCCCGCGACAGAGAGTTGATGGCGAAGTTCGACATCGTCGGTCTCTTCCATTGGGTCCAGTCCGCTGATGCCGATCTCAAGCCCTCGGAGGGCTTTCTGCAACGACTCTTGGAACGTTCCTCCAATCGCCATGACTTCACCGACGGATTTCATCTGGGTTGTCAGGTAATTCTCCGCCTGAGGAAATTTCTCAAACGTAAAACGAGGGATCTTCGTGACGATGTAATCGATGGAGGGCTCAAAGGATGCGGGTGTTGCGCCTCCGGTGATCTCGTTCTGCAACTCATCAAGCGTAAATCCAACAGCCAGCTTCGCTGCTACTTTCGCAATAGGAAAGCCAGTCGCCTTGGAAGCAAGTGCCGAGGAACGTGATACCCTTGGATTCATCTCGATCACCACAAGACGTCCAGTCTCTGGCTGAACCGCAAATTGGACGTTTGATCCACCCGTCTCGACACCGATCACTCGCAACACAGCGAGCGAAGCGTTTCGCATTAGCTGATACTCTTTGTCTGTCAACGTCTGGGCTGGAGCGACGGTGACGGAGTCCCCAGTATGGATCCCCATCGGATCGAGATTCTCGATCGAACACACAATAATGCAGTTGTCTCGTTTGTCCCGGACAACCTCCATCTCAAACTCTTTCCATCCGAGCAGCGACTCGTCAATCAACAACTCATTGGTTGGGGATAGATCGAGACCACGGGTACAGATTTCAGTGAAATCCTCCTGGTTATATGCCACACCGCCACCGGATCCCCCCAGTGTGAATGAAGGGCGAATCACACACGGAAAGCCCAGTTCCTTTTGAGCCGCACGCGCTTCGTCGAGATTGTGAGCAATCGCGGAGCGCGGTGTCTCAAGACCTATCGACCTCATCGCTTCGTCAAAGCGTTTTCGATCCTCTGCCTTGTCGATGGCGTCACTTGTTGCGCCGATCAATTCAACACCAAATTCATCGAGAACGCCTTCGCGCGCGAGATCCAACGCACAGTTCAGCCCCGTCTGCCCACCCATAGTCGGCAGAATCGCATCAGGGCGTTCCACCTCGATGATGTTCCTGACAACCTTCCATTGAACTGGCTCAATGTAGGTCGCATCAGCCATCGCGGGATCAGTCATGATCGTCGCGGGGTTCGAATTCACGAGGATGACTCGATACCCTTCTTCGCGCAGCGCTTTGCAGGCCTGAGCGCCAGAATAGTCAAATTCACAGGCCTGGCCGATGACGATGGGGCCAGCCCCGATAATCATCACACTCTTGATGTCGGTTCTTTTAGGCATCCTGGGCCTGCAGCAGTTCAAGGAAATGGTCGAACAACGGTGCAGCATCGTGCGGACCCGGGGATGCTTCAGGGTGACCCTGAAATCCGAAAGCAGGTCGATCGTTGAGGTGGATGCCCTGGATCGTGTCGTCAAACAGTGACCGATGGGTGATCGTGACGTTTTCAGGTAACGATGCATCGTCAATACAGAATCCGTGATTCTGGGACGTAATCAGAACGGTGTTGTCCATAAGATTCATGACGGGATGATTGGCACCGTGATGCCCATGCCCCATCTTCATGGTCTTCATGCCTGCAGCAAGTCCAAGCAACTGGAGACCAAGACAAATACCAAAGACCGGTAAATTTTCTGACAACAAAGCACGAATCGCCTCTATGGCGTAGTCGCAGGGTTCGGGGTCACCCGGCCCATTGGATAGAAAAACGCCGTCTGGTTTGAGCTGCAGCACCTCGGCAGCCGTCGTCTTGGCGGGTACAACGGTCAATCGACAACGCCGATCCGCCAACATTCTGAGGATATTTCGCTTAACGCCAAAATCGAAAGCGACGATATGAAAACGGGTTTCTTCAACATTCCGGTAACCCCGCCCCAACTGCCATGTCCCCTGGCGCCATTCGTAGGCCTCGCTCGTGGTGACTTCCTTCGCAAGATCCATTCCTGCCAGACCGGGAAAATCGAGTGCCGACTGCCTGGCGCGATCTATATCAGATGGACCGATCTCTTCGGCTGCCACGATACAACCATTTTGAGACCCCTGCTCTCTTAAAAGTCGAGTGAGCCTGCGGGTATCCAAACCCCCGATACCCACAACATTTCGATCGCTCAAATAGTCCGTCAATCCGCTAGCGTTGCGCCAGCTGGACATTCGCCGGGGCACATCGCGGACAATAAGTCCGGCGGCATCAATCCGGCCCGACTCTTCGTCTTCTGCATTGGTACCAGTATTCCCGATATGTGGGTGCGTCAATGTCACAATTTGACGCGCATAGGACGGATCCGTCAGGATCTCCTGATATCCAGTAATTGCTGTATTGAATACAACCTCGCCGGCCGCCAGTCCGGTGGCTCCAAGGGAAACACCTTCAAAGATTTCGCCTTTCGCAAGAACCAGCGCTGCATTAGACATCGCTCAGCTCTCCGTACGACGTGACTGGCCAATATGACGTCAAAAAAAAGCGAGCTGCTTGGGCTCGCTTTTTTCGTGTTTCAGGTATCTGAATTTGGGGATCTGGCGTTGGTCTCATCGAGTCGGGATTGTACAGAACACGCTCTATACTCCACAACTCGTATCGGTCTCATTTGACCATTAGCGCAGACCAAGGACATCTTGCATATCGAAGACACCAACCTCCTTGTCTGCAATCCAAGCGGCGGCCCTGAGCGCTCCTTGAGCAAAATTCAACCGGCTATGCGCACGGTGCGTGATCTCAACTCGCTCCCCGGTACCGGCAAAAACAACGGTGTGCTCACCGACGACATCGCTCGCGCGCAGTGAATGAAAACCAATGGTCTGACGATCCCTTTCCCCCGTCATCCCTTCCCGTCCAAACACGGCAACGTCAGAAAGCTTTCTGTCTAAAGCTTCCGCGGCCGCTTCACCCAATCGGATCGCGGTCCCGGATGGTGCATCGACCTTGTGGCGATGGTGAGCTTCAACGACCTCTATGTCTACGTCGTCGCCAAAGATCTCTGCCGCAATCTCAACTAACTTAAAGGTGGCGTTCACCCCAACGCTGAAATTGGGCGCAATCACAATCGCCATCTGCTCTCCTAGCACTTCCAGTCGATCACGTTGCGCGGCAGACAATCCTGTCGTACCAATGACCATCCTCTTGCCAGATGTAGCGCAGATTTCAAGATTCTGAGCTGTTGCATCCGCGATTGTAAAATCGATCAAAACATCGAATGATCCTGCAGCAGACGTAAGATCGCCACCGACAAGCACACCATTGGTTCCCGCTCCCGCCAATTCACCTGAGTCAGCACCGACCAGCGACGAACTCGCTGCTTCGATCGCTGCACTGATCGTAAGGTCGGGAAACTCTGCAGCTGCACTGATCAGCATCCGCCCCATGCGACCCGCAGCACCTGCAATGCCGGTCCTGATCATGGCAACTTCTTCTCTTGCGCTTTCATGTGTTCTCACTTGTGTTCATGTAATGCGGACCTAATTTAGTCCTGTCAGTCAGTCAGAGAATCAATAAACTTCCGGACTCCGTCAAACCAACTCGTTCGACGCGGTGAATGATGATCATCGGTCACACTATCAAATTCCTGTAAGAGCTCTCGTTGCCGTTTGTTGAGCTTGATCGGTGTTTCGACAACGACACGACAGTAGAGATCACCAAGCCCACCACCTCGAATCTCGCCCATGTTGACCCCTTTCCCTCTGATCCGGAACAGTTTTCCAGTCTGGGTCTCATCGGGGATCTTCAGATTCACTCTGCCATCTAGGGTCGGAACCTGAAGCTCCCCACCCAGCGCTGCGTCGGCGAAACTGATCGGGACCTCACAATAGAGGTGCTCGCGCTCCCGCGTAAAGATGGGATGCTCCCGCACTTTGATCTCGACATACAGGTCACCCGCTGGCCCATTGTTAACGCCAGCCTCGCCCTGCCCTCCAAGACGAATCTGATCACCGTCATCGACCCCAGGCGGGATTTTGACAGATAGCGTCTTCGTGTCACGAACCCGACCTTGACCACCGCATGCTTTGCAAGGGTCCGTGATGAGCTTGCCGGTTCCTCGACATCGGGGACAGGTCTGTTGAAACGAGAAAAAGCCTTGTCGACCACCGACCTGTCCGGTGCCACCACACTGAATACAGTCAGATTGCGAGGTACCTCTGCGCGCTCCGGTACCGAGGCATTCCATGCATTCCACAAGTGTCGGCACTTTGATTTTCTGCTCGGATCCGCGGACTGCATCCTCAAGGTCCATGGTCATGACATACTTAAGGTCACTACCCCGTTGGGCGCGGCTACCTCGACCACCGCCACCTCCCGCTGAAAAGATATCCCCAAAAACATCTTCAAAGATGGAGCTGAAGTTACCATCCTGAGAACCGCCGCCCGCGCGAGCACCTTCGAACGCGGCATGCCCAAACTGGTCGTATTGCTGACGTTTGTTGTCGTCTGTCAACACCTCTGCCGCTTCGCTGGCTTCCTTGAACTTGGCATCGGCATCGGCATCGTCCGGATTTCGGTCCGGATGAAACTTCATCGCCATCCGACGATAGGCCTTCTTAATCTCCGCAGCCGACGCGTCACGAGCTACACCGAGCACTTCGTAATAATCTCTCTTCGCCATGACTACCTTGTTGTTCGAATATTGGGTCTCAGACACACCCCTTAACACAAAAACGCAGGACAAGGTCCTGCGTTCCGTGTGACAGACTCAGAATTGGGCGTTACCAAACACCCACCTAGTCCTTTTTGTCATCTCTCACTTCTTCGAATTCGGCATCAACCGCGTCTGGCTCTGCGCTGGACTCCGGCGCCGGACCTCCATCGGCTGCGGCCGCCGCCTGCTCTTCGTACATGCGCTGTGCTAGGCCGCCAGAGGCTTCAGTCAACGCTCGGGTTTTCGCTTCAATCTCTTCCTTGTCATCACCCTTAAGGGCTTCCTCGAGATCAGCCAGGGCTGATTCAATGGCAGCCTTCTCCTCAGGTTCAACCTGATCTGCAGACTCTTCCAGCGTCTTGCCGGTGGCATGCATGAGACTGTCGGCCGT
>MDTB01123679.1_pt1 | contig 47361 bp, 46 predicted proteins | sample 811161 | NCBI WGS metagenome assembly MDTB01 (sample SAMN05326650, study PRJNA326480) | marine metagenome | isolation source: seawater | place: Mediterranean Sea | collected 2009 | reverse complement strand
CTTTAGATGCTGGTAAGCTATATAAAGAAGGAATTGTATTTGTTGAGGATCGGCCTGGACATGATTTTCGATATGCAATTGATGCTACAAAGATTGAAAAAGAATTAGGTTGGAAACCTAAAGAAAGTTTTCAAACTGGAATTAAAAAAACTGTATTATGGTTTCTTGAGAATAGAGATTGGTGGCGGAAAATACAAAAAATTAAATATAAACAAGAAAGATTGGGTATGCTTAAACAATGAAAGGTATTTTATTAGCAGGAGGTAGTGGCACAAGGCTTTATCCAGTTACTAGGGTGTCTAGTAAACAGCTTTTACCAATTTATGATAAGCCAATGGTCTACTATCCATTGTCCACTCTAATGTTAGCAGGGATTCGAGATATTCTCATAATATCAACTCCAGAAGATTTACCAAAATATGAGGATTTATTAGGAGATGGCTCTTCATTTGGTTTGCAATTATCCTATCAGGTACAGCCTTCTCCAGATGGATTGGCTCAAGCTTTTTTAATTGGAGAATCATTTATTGGTAATAATGATGTTTGCCTTATTTTAGGAGATAATGTTTTCTACGGTGGCGGGTTACCAAAGAAATTAAACGATAGTGTCCAAGAAGTAATAAATAATAAAAATGCAGTTGTCTTCGGATATTATGTCAACAATCCCGAAAGGTATGGTGTAGTTGATTTTGATAATAGTGGGAAAGCTATTTCTATTGAAGAAAAACCACATAATCCAAAGAGCAATTATGCCGTATCGGGATTATATTTTTATCCTAATGATGTCATTCAAATTGCTAAAGATCAAAAACCCTCAGCTAGGGGGGAATTAGAGATCACAGATGTGAATAATACATATCTTTCTAATAAAAGGCTTAATGTGAAAAGAATGGGGCGTGGTTTTACTTGGCTTGATACTGGTACTCAAGATTCGTTATTAGAAGCGTCACTATTTGTTCAAACATTAGAAAAAAGACAAGGGATGAAAATCTCTTGCATTGAAGAAATTGCGTTTAGAATGGGTTATATCGATAGATTTCAATTAAAAATATTAGTTAATAGTATGAGTAATAGCTCCTATGGAAACTATTTAGATAAAGTAATTAAAGAAAATTCATAATGACAGACAAAATAAATAAAAGTATTTGTGTTGTTGGGGCAGGTTATTGGGGTAAAAACCATATAAGGACATTAAATCGATTAAATGCACTAGAAGGAATCGTGGAACATGATAGTGAGACCCTTAATGCATTCATAAAAAAATATCCTGATGTAAATGGACATTTAAAAATCCAGGATGCGCTTATTGAAGACTATGATGGTTTTATTATTGCAACTCCAGCAAAGACACATTTCAAAATTGCAAGAAAAATAATTAATGCCGGCAAGCCTATTCTAATTGAAAAGCCTATGACCTTATCTATTATTGAGGCCAAAGAGTTAGTGGTTTTAGCAGATAAAAACGAAGTAAATGCAATGGTGGGACATGTGCTGTTATTCCACCCTGCGGTCAAAAAGATAAAAAAAATGATAGATAACGGTGAGATAGGCGATTTGCAATACATATATAGCAATAGATTAAATCTAGGGAAGGTTCGTTCAGAAGAAAATGTGTTTTGGAGTTTTGCTCCACATGACATTGCAATATTTCAATACCTTACGGACTCTATCCCAATTAGAATAAATGCAAATGGAAGTACCTTTTTGCAAGAGGGGATACCAGATTCAACTATGACTCAATTAGAATATGAAAATGGTGCAAAGGGACATATTTTCGTAAGCTGGTTACATCCATTTAAAGAGCATCGTCTTGTTGTAATTGGTTCAGAAGCTATGATTTCCTTTGAGGATGCATTAGATGATAAACCATTAAAATTATATTCAAAAAAAATAAATCTGAAATCAGGTATACCTGAAAAAGTTGATGGGCCAGTCAAAGATATCCCTTATGAAAATAAGATGCCATTAGATATAGAACTTGAATACTTTATTAATCATTTACATGGGGTTAAACCAAAAATTTCGAATATTAGGCACGGTTATGAAGTTGTAAAAACCTTAGTTGATGCTAGTCAGCAGATATTGACATGAGTCAAAATTCTAATGATTATTTTTGCCACGAATCATCATTTATTGATGAAAATGTTATTATTGGAAAAAATACTAAAATATGGCATTTCTCGCATATTCAAGCAGGCACTGTAATTGGTTCCCAATGTTCCCTCGGGCAAAATGTGAATGTTGGTAATAATGTGAAGATTGGTAATAATGTGAAAATTCAAAATAATGTCTCGGTTTATGAAGGCGTTGAACTTGAAGACTATGTTTTTTGTGGGCCTTCAATGGTTTTTACTAATATAAAAATTCCAAGATCTGAATTTCCTCAAAAGGGTACAGAGTTTTATTCTAAAACAATAGTACGGAAATCTGCAAGTATTGGAGCGAATGCAACAATTATATGTGGTGTAACCATTGGAGAGTATTCTATGGTTGGATCAGGAGCTGTGGTCACTAAGGATATTCCCCCTTTTTCATTGGTGGTTGGTAATCCTGCAAAAGTTATTGCTAAAGTAGATAAAAAAGGAAACAGAGTGAGTTAGCCTCAATGTGAAAATGATAAAAAATGAAGAAATAAACATAAGTATTATTGGGCTTGGATATGTTGGTCTTCCTTTGGCAGTTGAGTTTAGTAAAAAATATAATGTTGTTGGTTTCGATCTTGATAAAATAAGAGTTTCTGAAATAAACAATAATTTTGATAGAACAAATGAGTTGTCAGAAAAGGATTTATCAGATATAAAAAATTTTAATATAACTACTAATGAAAATGAAATTTCGAACTCAAATATTTATATAGTTACAGTTCCTACTCCAGTAGATAAAAATAATAATCCAAACTTGAATCCTATTATTTCAGCATCTGAGTTGATAGGTCGATATTTAAACATAAATGATATCGTTATTTATGAATCTACAGTTTTCCCGGGGTGTACTGAACAAGTCTGTGTGCCAATACTTGAAAAAGAATCCAAATTAAAATATAATTCAGAATTTTATTGTGGATATAGCCCTGAGAGAATTAACCCAGGAGATAAAAATAATACTTTAACTAAAATAACTAAAGTTGTTTCAGGTTCAAATGACCACACTTTAGATATAGTTTCTCAATTATATAGGAGTATTATATCAGCTGGGATTTTCCAAGCTTCATCAATATCTGTAGCTGAGGCGGCTAAAGTTATAGAAAATACTCAAAGAGATGTTAACATAGCCCTAGTTAATGAGTTAGCACTTATTTTTGATAAACTAGATATTAATACAAATGATGTTTTAGAAGCAGCTTCAACTAAATGGAACTTTTTACCATTTAAACCTGGATTAGTTGGAGGTCATTGCATAGGTGTTGACCCTTACTATCTCACTCATAAGGCTATGGAGGTTGGGTACCATCCTGAAGTAATACTTGCGGGAAGAAGAATCAATGATAATATGGGTGATTTCATTGCAGAAAAGACAATTTCAGAAATTTTGAAGTGCGGAATTAGCCCATTAGGTGCAAATATCACGATATTTGGACTTTCGTTTAAGGAAAATTGCCCTGATCTCAGAAATACTAAAGTAATAAGAATTATAAATCGATTGAAACACTATAATTGTAATTTAAAGGTTTCAGATCCTTGTGTGCTTCCTAAAGAGGCTAAGGCTCAATTTGATATAGAACTCCAAAATATAAATGAAATAAAAAACCAAGATGCGATTATTTTAGCAGTAAGTCATAATGACTATATTAATCTTTCTCTTAGAGATTGGGAGGGAATGTTAAATCCTGAAGGTGTATTCATAGATGTTAAATCCATTTTTGGGAAAAATTACTTTTCAGAAACGAAATTCAGATATTGGTCTTTGTAATATTGATAATGGACAGAATATTGGTCACAGGTAGTTCAGGGTTTATAGGAATGAATTTATGTAGGAGCCTTCTAGAGGATAGATATATTATTGCCGGTATTGATAATATGAATAATTATTATGATGTGTCATTAAAAGAAGCAAGATTAAATATTTTATCTGATTACAGTAACTTTACTTTTTATAAAGTGGATATATCGAATTTGGAAGAGGTAGAAAAAATTTTTAAGGAATTCAAACCTCAAAAAGTAGTTAACTTAGCCGCACAGGCAGGTGTGAGGTATAGTTTAGAAAATCCTTTTGCTTATATTGAATCAAATATAGTTGGTTTTATTAATATAATTGAATCTTGTAGGCATTTTGGTGTAAATGGATTGATATATGCATCTAGTTCATCGGTGTATGGTGGGAATAGGAAGACACCATTTTCAGTAGATGATAGAGTTGATAAACCTATGTCAATCTATGCTGCATCAAAAAAAACAAATGAGCTAATTGCTTATACATATCATCATTTGTATGGATTGAATGCTACCGGCTTAAGATTTTTTACCGTATATGGTCCATGGGGAAGACCTGATATGGCAATGTATATTTTTGCAGATAAGATAAGTAACAGTGAAATGATTTCAGTATTTAATCATGGTAAAATGAAAAGAGACTTTACATATATCGATGATATAGTAAGTGGTATAAGGTCTAGCATAGATAAAAATTACTCTTATGAAATTTTCAACTTAGGTAATAATCGTTGCGAAAACTTAATGGATATGATAGGCTTTATAGAAAAGGCCCTTAATAAAAAGGCAGATATTAATTTTATGAAAATTCAACCGGGAGATATAGAAAAAACTTATGCAAATATTGATCATGCTAAGCTTAAATTAAATTATGAGCCAAAGATTTCTATCCAAGAAGGTATACCAAAATTTATTGAATGGTATAAATCATATCATAGATTATCATAGAATATCCGCAAACTTATTTTAAGTAGATTAGTTTTTTTGATATTATTAATATCTTTTTATTGACGATGGTAGTTATATGGTAGTTAAATGAAAACTGATAAAATTACATGTAAAAATAGGTAGTTGCCTTGGGTAGTTGAATAAATTATATGTAATTGCTATATTTTGATATATAATGAATTCAAACAATTACAATATATGAGCAGTATATATAAAAAAGGTAGAGATGGTTATTACTACTACCAGACTTATGTATATAATCCGGAAAGCAAGAAAAAAGATAAGCGTATATTTCATGCGTTGAGAACAAAAGATTTATTCGAAGCTGAATCAAAGCAGCAAGAGCTAGATTCTCAATATGGAGAGCAAAGCCTAAACCTTCCATCCTTAGAGAAAAAAAATTATAACTTTAGCCCTAAGGCTACAATTTTAATTATATGCTCAACAATTTTTTTGACAACGGTTGTAGTAAATTATTTTAATTCAAAAACTAATCCCAAAAAACTAAAAGATTATGAAAAAGAACATGAAGTTAATGTTGAACAAGAAAGTAATGTAATTAAAACTCCAGATAAGCAAATCTCATATTTATTGAATCCTTCTCAATTAGATTCGATGTCAAAAAAAAAGAAAGTCGAAAAAATGAAATCTGAAAAAGGTAGTAACGATATTATTTCAGAAATTTCAGATTATACAATTGTTCGAGTAGATAAATTGTCTGATTTGTTTGAACAAGGTAAGATTTATGTAACAATTGATAAAAATTCTACAAACGAAATTCAACAGCGCATTCTCTGTGAAGAGATTGCTAAAAGCTACAGCGAATTTTCTAACGTTATAATTTGTCTTTATGCTAATGATAAAGCTGGGAAATACCTTGCTAGTGGGTATAGTGATTCTGTGAGCATAGAAGACCAAAAACAAGTATGGTTGGGAATGTATACTTATAATTCAGTAGAGGGTGCCTATTTTGATAACAATCCCACTAGTTATCTTGGTATTTATTAAATAATTATTCATTAGGACATAAAAATGAAAAACACAATTCAAGTAATATTACTTTCAGGAATTTTATTAAGTCAAACTGCGGAACAAATAAGTCAGGCGAAACAGGTAATCCGAAAAACCGGTATGTCAGAAGTTCAAGTCAGAGAGGCAGCAAAAGGGCAAGGCTTTACAAGTAAGCAAATAGAAGATGCGATTAGCAAAGAGAAAACTTCTAGAAATAAAACTGAAGATTACTCTATTTCTCCAGATTTAAAAAATTCTGATGAATTTTTAAACCAAAATCTAAAATCACAAGATTTAAATAAAATAGATAATGAAGAGATATTAGGCATAAATGATGATAAAGAGGAAATCGTTGATGAATCTGAAAACAACTTTGAAACATTAGGTCAGCCTGGAAAACGCAAGTTAAAATATTTTGGTTACGATATTTTTAAGAGAGATCCTTCGTTTTTTCAGGCTACTTCAGTAGGAGCTGTAGACCCTGACTACCTTATTGGACCTGGTGATGAGATGATAGTTATGTTGTGGGGTGAAACCCAATTTCGTCAAGTCCTTACTGTAGATCGTGAAGGGTTTGTATTTATTCCAGAGATTGGGCAGGTATTTGTAAATGGTTTGAACCTAAACTTATTAGAGTCAAAACTTTTTAGAGTATTTTCTCAGTCTTATGCAAGTTTAAACCCTCAAGGAAGGACTCCCACAACCTTTCTTGATGTAAGCCTTGGAAATTTGCGTCCCTTAAGAATTCAAGTTCTGGGTGAAGTCTCACAGCCGGGTGCTTACACAGTAAGTCCCTCATCTACTCTTTTTTCATCACTTTATTACTTCAATGGCCCTACGACATTAGGGTCACTACGAGATATTCAACTTATACGTGGTGGGGAAAAAATAGCATCAATTGATTTTTATGATTATTTACTAACTGGACGAAAGCTCAAAGATCAAAAATTGCAATTAGACGATGTTATTTTTATCCCACCAAGATTAAAAACTGTTAAAATTGAAGGTGAGATAAATCGCGGTGGAGTATATGAACTAAAACAGAAGGAAACACTTACAGATTTAATTGCCTTAGCTGGAGGTTTAAAGGCTACTGCTTATCTCGATCGATCCCAAATTGATAGAATAGTTCCATTTGAAGATAGAAAAGAACTAGGAATGGATCGTATGTATACTGATGTAAATATAGGGCATGTTATAAATTCAAAACATGAATTCTATCTTAAAGATGGAGACCATATGCAAATTTTTTCCATATCAGATTCACGTCAAAATTCAGTAGATCTTCGAGGTGCAGTAACCAGGCCTGGGGTTTATGATTTAGGCGATTCACTCAAATTAAGTGAATTATTAAATAATGCTGATGGCTTACTTGGAGATGCTTACCTTGATCGGGTTGATATAATTCGTACTAGGCCTGATTTTTCAGAAGAGTTAATAAAGTTAAACCTAGGAGAGGTTGTAAGAGGAGATTTAAATAATGATATAAAACTTCAGGGCTTAGATAAAGTAAGAGTTTATGGAATGGCGGAAATGGTTTCAAAAAGTTACGTTACTATAACTGGGCACGTAAGGCGCTCTGGGCGCTTCCCAATTAGAGAAAATATGAAGCTTTTTGATTTAATTTTTAGGGCTGGGGGATTCATAGATGAAGAATTCAAAAACCGAACATATATGGAAAGGGCAGATTTATTAAGAGTTAATCAGGATGGCATTACTAGATCGATTATAAGTTTTAATCTAGGTGAGCTTTTAAAATCACCAGAATCAGAAGAGAACTTGGAGCTAAAAGCGGATGATATAATAAAAATTTATAAAAATGACATATTTATTAGAAATAAATCCGTATCAATAAATGGAGTTGTGCGCAAACCTGGTGATTATACACTGAAAAGTGGAATGAGCTTAAAAGATCTGATTTTGGAAGCTGGTGGACTAAATTCAAATGTCTACAGATACAGAGCGGAAGTTGCTAGAATTAATCCACTCAATAGCGACTTGGATAAGTATGCGTTAATAATTTCATTTAATGTTGATGATAAGTTTAGAATGTCGACTATACAATCATCTAAACATTCAAAAGATATCATTTCTTCTGAAGTTGGAGAGTTTAGGTTGGAAGCCTATGATTATGTTTATATTAGACCTGATCCATTTTTTACCAATCAAAAGCAGGTAGAAGTATCTGGTGAAGTGTTATTCCCTGGTAAGTATACAATCCTTTCATCTGATGAAAAAATTACAGATATCATTGATAGGGCAGGTGGTCCCAAGCGTAACGCTTATCTGGGAGCATCAGTTTATCAAAGAAAAGGTGAAAACATAAGTGTTCCTTTCAAAAAAATAATCAAAAATTCAAATTCAAAACTGAATTTCAATGTTCAAGATGGAGATAAGATAGTTCTTGCTCCATATCCTAATTTAGTAAGGGTAATAGGAGAAGTTAATTCCTCAGGAATTCACAAATTTATACCGGGAAAGAAAATAGCATATTATTTAAACCTTGCAGGTGGTTTAACTATGGATGCCGAAAAAGAGAATATTTGGATTAAATATCCTAATGGAGATGCAAAAAAATATAAAAAATGGTCACTTTTTAATAGTAAAGTAATTGATGGGTCATCAATTATAGTCGGAAAACGTAAGGAAGAAGAGCCATTCGATCGCACTGAGTATGCCAAGGAGATTTCTACGATTGTTGCTAATTTAGCACAAGCTTTGTCTTTAGTTTTAATTGCCAGACAGTAATTTATATTTGATAGATATAGAAGTGAGATGTCAAGGAAAAACATATTTGAAAATAAAGAATAAGATTGATCAATTACATTTTATAAAAGTAAGGATAATTAAATTAAAGTCCTTTTTAAGATGTGATTTTTTATTAAACATCATAATTGTAATTATAAAGAACATAGAAATCTAAATATGATAAAACTTAATCTAATAGTTTATGACTTTGATGGAGTTATGACGAATAATAAAGTCTACATTAACCAGAATGGCGATGAAACAGTAATGGTGAGTCGAGGAGACGGACTTGGAATACAGGAAATAAAAAAACTCGGTATTAAGCAGATCATCCTTTCCACTGAAACCAATCCCGTTGTTTCAAAAAGAGCAAACAAACTAGGTATAAATTGTTTGCAAGGTATAGAAAATAAAAAAGAGGAATTGTCTCTTTATTGCAGAGAAAGGAAAGTGGATTTGAAATGTGTGGGGTATATTGGTAATGATATAAATGATGCGGATGTAATGAAAATCGTTGGGTATACATTTTGTCCATCGGATGCTCACAAAGATATTCAAACTATCTCTAATCATATTTTTAATTCCAAAGGCGGAGATGGAGTGATTAGAGAACTTTTTGACTTTCTTATTGAGAAATTATGAACATTATTTTGTGATCGTCAAAGTGAATTGTGCATTAATCTATTTCCATGTTTTTTCAAATAATTATCTTACATTAGTTAAAACTTATATAATGCAATGATCAAATCAGTCAAAAAAGAAGTAGCGGAGAGTGATGACAATTATATGTCAATAGAGGATTTACTGATCCTTTTTGCCGAAAATATTAAAATCATTTTTTTGATTCCATTTATTTTATGTTCATTGACAATTTTTTATGTCTTTATTATTGTTGAGCCAACATACACTTCTACAGCAAAGATAATGTCAAGCTCAACAAATAGTAGTGGTTCTTTTTCTCAAGTGGCTGGATTGGCTTCCCAATTTGGGATAGATGTTCCTGGTCAATCACAAACTATGTGGGTTTATAACGATATGATAAAAAGCCGAACAGTTGGTCGCAAAATAGTTGCTAAAACATTCGATACAAATAAATTTGGTAAGGGTAAAACGCTTATGCAAATTTTAACCTATGGTGATAAAAAACCTGAAAATAGTCTAGAGGATTTTAAAACTATAGCAGTAGATATTCTAACTGAAGATATGATAACAATTGATGAAGATATTCGAACCGGGATTTTCACTATAGGATTAAGTAGTATAGAGCCAATGTTATCCAAACAAATTCTTGATGTTCTTATAAAGGAATTAGACTTGCACCAACAAAATTATATGAAAGACATATATAGCAAAACTAGAATCTTTATTGAAGACAGAATTGATAATACAAAAATTGAGTTGGAAGGAGCTGAGGAAAAGTTGAAAAACTTTTCTGATAGGAATAGACGAATTGAGAATTCACCAGCTCTCCTTTTAGAACAACAACGGTTAGCAAGAGAGGTTACAGTATTGACAGGAGTGTTTACTACCTTGAAACAGCAATATGAGACTGCTAAAATTGAAGAAGTTAAAGATTCAAATTATATTTTAGTTTTAGATTATCCTGAATTACCAATTCGTAAATCTAAACCTCAACGTAAAGCTATGGTAATTTTTGCAGGTTTTATTGGTATGTTTGCAGCTCTTATAATAAGCATTGTAAAAGATCATTTTCAAAATTCTTCAAGTTTAAAAAAGAATAAGCTTATTCATGCTAAAACCATAATTAAAGAAAATTTTAACTCAATGTATTTAAAGAAATAAAATAGAGTTTTCATGTTTTTAATGTTAGAGATTTTATCTAAGAAAAAAATAGTATAAGATTGATAAACTACGTTAACCTAAATAGAGAAAAATTATGAAAAACCTATTTAATCAAATAAAGGAAAGTGATATTCCTTATCTCATCGCTGAAATTGGAATTAACCATAATGGTAATATTGAGATAGCAAAAAGACTAATAGATGCTACAAATGCATGTGGTTGGGATTGTGCAAAATTCCAAAAAAGAAATCCTGATATTTGTGTTCCAGATCATCAAAAAGATATTCCAAGAGATACTCCTTGGGGAGAAATGACTTATTTGGAGTACAAGCATAGAATTGAATTTCAAAAGAAAGAGTATGATCAGATTGATGCTTACTGTGATTCAAGGCCAATAAGCTGGACAGTTTCCGTTTGGGATTTAGATAGTTTAGAATTTGTTAAAAAAAATTATAATCTACCTTTTATAAAAATACCATCAGCACATATAACTAATAGTGAATTGATAGCTGAATGCGCAAAATCAGGAACCCCGATTATTATTAGCACAGGAATGTCAAATTGGGAAATGGTCGATGACGCTATGGATATAATTTCTAAGCATGCAAAAAATTATGCAGTCCTTCATTGTAATTCGACATATCCAGCTCCGCACTCTGAACTAAACTTGAATGTAATACCTGAACTAAAAAGGCGTTACGATTGCATTGTTGGTTATTCTGGTCACGAATATGACCTAGAGCCATCTGTTTTAGCTGTTGCCCTAGGTGCTAAAATTATTGAGAGGCATATTACATTGGATCATAACATGTGGGGCACTGACCAAAGTTCAAGTTTAGAAGTACATGCAATGGACCTTTTGAAAAAACGACTTGTAAATGTTAAATCAATTCTTGGAAAGAGTGAAAAAGTAATCACTGATTCTGAAAAGCCTATATTAAAAAAATTACGTGGTTAATGAGAACTTTTAAGGATATTTTTGCTATTATTCCTGCACGTGGAGGCTCAAAAGGAATAAGAAATAAAAATCTAAAAGAAATTGATGGTATACCACTCATCAAACGAACTATAAATATTGCTAAAGAATCTAAATTTATAAATCGGATCTTTGTGTCTACAGATAGCCAAGAAATTGCAACCTTATGTCAAAAATCAGGTGCGGATATTATTCATAGGCCTACTGAACTTGGGTTGGACCAAACTTCTTCTGAAGATGTATTAATTCATGCCATAGAATATTTAGAAGAATCAAAGAAAATAATTCCTAAACTAGTAGTTTTCTTGCAATGTACGTCCCCGTTTTCACTTACAAAAGACATTGATGGAACTATTGAAAAACTGATTGAAGATGGTGCTGATTGTGCATTCGCAGGAGCCGATTTCAAACACTTTTTATGGAATCAAAAAGGTGATTTTATGGCTGGAATCAATCATGATGAAAAAGTCTCGAGGCAAAGAAGGCAAGATTTGAAACCTCAATACATTGAGGCAGGGTCTGTTTATGTTTTCAAGACTAGTGGGTTTTTAAAATCAAAAAATAGGTTTTTTGGTAAAATTACAATGAATAAGATCAGCCCGAAAAGAATACTTGAAATTGACGATCAATTTGAACTTGAAATGGCTAAAAACTTGTCAAAGATTCTTATGTAAAAATGTGGAAATTATTATCATATAAATTATCTGATAACTTGTCTGCTTATAAAGATGGGAAGAGGATTAAAATCATAGAAGATAAAAAAATTAATAATAAAGATAGTTGTAACCAAACTTCCATTGATTTACCTACTCACTTTGGAACACATATTGACTTCCCTTTTCATTTTGACAATAATGGACTCAAGGCAGAAGACTATAACCCAGATTACTTCTTTTTTTATAAACCACAAATCGTCCATATTGAAAGTGAATTAGACGGGAAAAAAATAATAAATAAGAATCATTTTGGAATGTTTGATTTTAATAGTGAAACTGACTTTTTATTAATAAAAACAGGTTTTTGTAATAGAAGATATGATGATGTTTACCATAATAATTATCCAGGTATATCTGATAACCTAGCTTATTACTTTAAAAAGTGTATGCCAAATTTAAAAGCGATAGGTTTTGACATGATCTCTTTATCCTCTCCGCTTCATGGTGATCTTGGCAAGAAAGCTCATACTGAGTTTTTAATAAACCATGATATTTTAATAGTTGAGGATATGGATTTGACAGAATTAAATGTTGGAGATAAAATCGATCAGATAATTGTTTCGCCTTTATTATACGAGAATGCTGATGGTGCTCCTGTTACAGTATTTTTTAAATGATCTGAATTCTAAATAACAATTATGCAACAGCAATAAAATTTGAAGGATAGTCTAAATGAGTAAAATATTAGTCACAGGAGCTACTGGTTTTATTGGTTCTCATCTCTCTGAATTACTAACCCATAAAGGACATGAAGTAATAGCATTCGATCGATATAATTCTAACAATAATTGGGGATGGCTAGAAGAATCTGATTGTAAGAATGATATTCAAGTTGTTTTGGGAGATATTCGAGACTATGATTCTGTATCAAAAACGATGAAAGGCTGTACATCAGTATTTCATTTAGCTGCGCTTGTAGGGATTCCTTATTCTTACTTATCTCCTTTAGCATATATTAAAACCAATATAGAAGGAACGTTTAATGTCCTTGAATCCGCTAAAGAATTAAAAACTGAACACATATTAATTACCTCCACAAGCGAAACATATGGCACAGCGCAGTCAGTGCCAATCAGAGAAGATCATCCACTTGTTGGTCAATCACCATATTCTGCCTCAAAGATTGCAGCAGACCAATTAGCTCTTAGCTATCATATGTCTTTTGATTTACCAGTTAAAATAATTAGGCCATTTAATACATACGGACCTAGGCAGTCAGCTAGAGCAATAATACCAACAATAATTTCACAGGTTTTAAATGGTGCACGCTCTGTAGAGCTCGGTAATTTAAGTCCTACCAGAGACCTTACATATGTAGAAGATACTTGTAATGCTTTTTATGAGATTTATAAAGTGAAAAAGCTCTTTGGGGATGTTGTTAATATCGGTATGAATGAAGAGATTTCAATTAAAGATTTAGTTAAGAAAATTGGAGATTTATTTAACCAACAAATTAAGATAAAAGTTAATGACAACAGAACCAGACCTAAAAATAGCGAGGTAGATAGGTTAAGGAGTGATAATAATAAATTATTGAATAATACAGATTGGATTCCAAAATACAGTTTGGATCAAGGACTATTAAAGGTAATTGAATGGATGAAAAAATCTTCTAATTTTAATAAATACAAGCCAAACCAGTATAATGTATAAAATTCCTTTATCTTCTCCATCAATCGAAGGCAATGAATGGGAATATGTCAAAAAATGCCTTGATACTGAATGGATATCCTCTGCTGGACAATATGTCAATGTTTTTGAAGAAAAAGTTGCAGATTATACAGGTTCAAAATATGCTGTTGCCTGTGTAAATGGGACATCAGCAATACAAGTCAGCTTACGCATGTTAGGTGTTTCTCCAGGCGACGAAGTAATTGTGCCAACTTTAACTTTTATCGCACCTATAAATGCAGTTTACTACAACCATGCCAAACCAGTTTTTATGGATTGTGATAAATATTACAATATCAACGTTGAAAAAACTATATCATTCATTCAAAAAGAAACCTTCTTTAAAGATGGGCATACTTATAATAAGCTTTCAAAAAATAAAATTAGTGCTATAATTCCTGTGCATGTATGGGGTAATGCAGTATGGTTAGATGAGCTTTTTAATATATGTGAGGAAAGAAATATTGCAATTCTAGAAGATGCAAGTGAGAGTTTAGGAACCTATTATACAAAAGGATCGAATAAAGGTAAGCATGCAGGTACAATTGGTAGAGTAGGCTGTGTCTCTTTCAATGGTAATAAAATAATTTCTACGGGTGGAGGAGGGATGATTATAACTGATGATTATAATCTAGCAAATAAAGCTAAGTATTTGACAACTCAAGCCAAAGATGATCCAGTAAAATATATCCACAATGAGGTGGGTTATAACTTCCGATTGGGTAATATTCAAGCAGCTATTGGGGTAGCTCAATTAGAGAAGTTACCAGAATTTTTAAAAAGAAAAAGAGAAACAAATAAGTTTTATCAAAGAAACCTTTTTAAAATGGATGGTATAAAAATTGCGGAAACTCCTGATTATGCAAACAATAACTGTTGGTTAAATATTTTGCAAATCTCAGATTATAAGGATATTTCAATCGAGAGTTTGATGGAAAGGTTTACTAGGAATGGTATTGAAACTAGGCCAGTATGGAAACTTAACCATCTGCAAAGACCTTATATAGATTGTCAATCTTATGAGATTAGTCTTGCAAGTAAGTTAACTAGACTTTCATTATGTATGCCATCCTCTGTTTCTATTAAAAGCGACGATCTGTATTATATATTAGATATCATGAATAGTTGAAAAGGATTTTAGATTGAAAAATAAAGTAATTCTTGTTGGCGGTGGTGGTTACGCTACTGAAATCTGTGGTGTAATAAAGAGGGCAAAGATTTTTGATATTTTAGGATATACCGATAAAATAGAAAATCCTAAATTAATAGACCTACATTATCTTGGAGATGAGCTAAATATAAGTAGTATAAGAAAATCAACAAAGCTAGCTGTGTTAGCTGTTGGTCAGGACAGCAAATTAGATTTAAAGCTAAAACTAATTAATAATTATCTTAAAAATGACTTTACTTTTGAAAAAGTCATTGGCATATCTTCTATTGTAGATGAAAAAGCAATTATTGGTAATGGTGTTGTTGTAAGAGAAAATTGCTTTATTTCTGCTGGAACAAAGATTGGCGACTATTCGACCATTAGCGATGGAGCAAATATAAGCTACAACACAAACATAGGTAAAAATTGTAATGTGTCCTTAGGAGTAAATATAGGAATTGATGTCCAAATAGGTAATAATGTTCTGATAGGACTTGGATCGACTATAATGAATAGAGTAAATATCGGTGATAATTGTATTATCGGTTCTGGTTCATTAATCAATAAAGATTGTGAAGCTGATTATATTTATTTTGGACATCCTGGGAAAAAGTATAAACGCAACAATGGATAGTTCACTAATTATTGCAGAGGTCGGTCCAAATCATAATGGATCGTTTGATTTGGCAGAAAAAATTACTTGTGAATTAGCAGCGATTAATATTGATGCAGTAAAATATCAATTAGCCAATCCTTTTGAGGTTTACTCGAAGGATTCTTTTAAAGCTGACTACCAGAAAAAAAATGATGATAAAAAATCTGCTATTGAAATGTCAATGAGTTATCAATTGAATTTTCAAGAGCATGAAAAATTATCACAATTATGTCATAAGCTAAATATTGAATACATGTGTACTGGCTTTGATATTGGGAGCTTAACTTTTTTAAATGAAGAATTAAATGTAAAAAGATTTAAAATTCCATCAGGAGAAATCTTTTCTATCGACTTATTGGAATATATAAGACGTTTTGATAAACCAATAATTTTATCCACCGGCATGGCCAATCTAAAAGAAATTAAAGAAACGATTAATTTCTTAAATAGTAATCAAAAAAAAGATATCACAGTTCTTCACTGTATAAGCAATTATCCAACTCCAATAAAACATGTTAATATGCGATTTATGAAAACTATCCAAAAAGATTGTGGAGTCAAGGTTGGTTTTTCAGATCATACTCTCGGAAACCTGAGTTCAATTACGGCAATTGCGATGGGAGCAAAAATTATTGAAAAGCACGTAACTCTAGATAAAAGCCTCCCTGGTCCTGACCATAAAGCTTCCGCAACAATACCAGAATTTGAAGATTTAGTGAAACAAATTAGAGATGTTGAAATAATTAAAGGTAATTATTCCAAAAAATTCACAGAGGAAGAAAGAAAGATTCATAATGTTGCTAGAAAGAGTGTTGTCAGTAGAAAAAAATTGGAAATCGGTCAAATTATTTTACGTGAAGATATATGCTTTAAGAGACCAGGAACCGGTGTTTCTCCATTGGATTTAGATCTTATTTTAGGGAAAAAAGTAAAAAATAATATTGCTGCTGATAAAGTAATTCATTTGAAAGATTTACAATAATTCATAAAAGGTTAAAAGTCGGTTATGATTTCAGGACAAGAAAAGATATACGATCAATACAAAAGTATGCTCAAAATAAGAGTATTTGAAGAAGAAGTTTTAAGGTTGTTTTCTGAAGGAAAACTGTTTGGCACAACTCATGCTTACATTGGTCAAGAAGCCAATGCGGTGGGGGTTATTTCTAACTTGGAAGAAAATGATATCGTTGTATCTAATCATCGATGCCATGGACATTACATTGCACATAAAGATAACCCATACGCTCTATTGTGTGAAATGATGGGTAAAAAAGATGGACTTTGCTCAGGAAGAGGGGGTAGCCAACATATTTGTGATAAGAACTTTTTTTCTAATGGTGTTCAAGGTGGTATTATGCCTCTTGCGTTAGGTTTGTCCTATGCAGAAAAGTTTAATGGGACGAACAACATTGTTACTGTTTTTATAGGTGATGGCACACTTGGCGAAGGAGTTGTTTATGAGACCTTGAATATGGCCTCAAAATGGGAATTGCCACTATTCATAGTTCTGGAAAATAACAGATATGCCCAAAGTACAAAGATAGAATATACTTTGTCTGGAAAAATTAAAGATAGGTTTGAGGCATTCGCAATTCGTACAAAAGAGATTGAAACTTTTGATGTTGAGCAAATAAGCCAGACTAGCTTTGATCTCATAAATTCAGTTAGAAAAAGTAATCTTCCAGCTTGTTTAATAATAAATACATATAGGTTTTCATCTCATAGCAAGAGTGATGATGGAAGAGATGCAGAAGAGGTTGAATCATGGTTGAGTAAAGATCCCTTAAAGGTCGTCGATAGTAGGATTGATAATTTAGCCAAAGAAAAAATTAGATCTGAAGTAAATAATTTTATTTCAAAAGAAATTGAAAAAGCATTGAATGCTGAGATGGCACTATGAAATTTGTTCATTCCATTAACCAGGCTTTAGAAAATGTACTAGAAATTGGAACGGAGGTTATTGTTTTTGGAGAGGACATTACTGATCCATATGGAGGAGCATTCAAAGCAACAAAAGGATTATCTACTAAATTTCCTGATAGGGTGTTGCCAACTCCAATCAGTGAGGCAGGTATTATTGGCATGGCTGGTGGAATGGCTATAGGGGGACTAAAGCCAGTTGTAGAAATAATGTTTGGAGATTTTTTAATGCTAGGTGCTGATCAAATACTTAATCACCTCTCAAAATATGAATGGATGTATAATAACCAAGTAAAGGTACCTGTTGTAATAAGAGCTACAATGGGCGGTAGACGAGGGTATGGGCCAACACATAGTCAAAGTATTGAGCCAATTTTAGCTGCTATTCCTGGGATTAAAATTGTTTCACCATCTTATTACCATAACCCTGGGGACCTTTTGGAACATTGCGTTCTCAATGATTCAGGAATAAAAGTATTTTCAGAGTATAAAATGAATTATCCAAAAACATTATTAGATAATAATAATTGTAAAGAAGGATTGTCGGTTAAAACATCAGGAGAATATTATCCAGTTGTCCACTTATCTAATTTCGATTTTCATAATCCAGAAGTTTTAATCATTTCGCATGGAGGGAATGCAAATATAATTGATAGTTTATTACTTGATTTGCTTTTTGAATACGAATTACCTGTTCAGGTAAACATGCCTAGCTTAATAAAACCTATTAGACTAGATAATATTCTAAATGGTCTTGACCATGCAAAAGCAGTTATTTTGGTTGAAGAATCACCCGTTAACTTTGGATGGGGTAACGAAATAATTGCCCAAATGGTTGAGCATCAATTGTTGGAAGGGAAAAAAATCATTCGTATAGGAGCTAATGAAATTCCTATACCTTCATCAACCACTTTAGAGGATAAAGTTCTTCCTCAAAAAAATGACATTATTAAAAAACTAACTGAGGCCGGAATCATATAAATCATGAATGAGCCGAAAGTATATAAGCTACCAGCTGAAGATGTAAATGACGAATCAGCTGTCATTACTTCCATAAACTTTGAACCTAATACACCTGTCAAAGCCGGGGACATTATTTATTCCTTTGAAACAACAAAGGCAATCATTGATGTTGGGGCAGAACATGATGGATACATATATTATCTTGTTAAAAAGGGTGAAGAAGTATATGTTGGAGATCCCGTATGTGAAATTACAAAGAATGAGAAAAAAAATCTTGAGGCAGATGTTAGTATTAAAAGCAATTCAAAGTTAAAAATATTGCCAACAAAAAAAGCTGTTGAAATTATCAATAGATATAAAATTGATATCGAGTCTACTGGATTAACTGGAGTAGTTAAAGAGGCTGATTTAGAACCATTTATTATTAAGGAAAAAAAGGTTCAAGACATTGATTATTGCAAAACCATTGATAGAAATAATAGTTTTATTAAAGAATTATTATTCGAAAAAAGGTTTAAAACTCTTTCCTCTGAAGAAAAAGTAAAAAGGTACATAGCAGAGGGTCATACAATAGGCGAAAATGTGATTCTTGGAGACAATGTAGTATTAATTGCAAATAAAATAACCATAGGAAGTAATGTAACGGTAGGAAATAACACGTACATTGAAACTGCTGAAATAGCAATAGGTGATTTTACATCAATCGGTGAATCATGCCATTTTGTAGCTAGCCTAATCAAAATTGGATCAAACAATAAAATTGCAAAAAAAGTGAATATTGATCTGTCAGGTGGAAGAAATCCAGATTCAAATTTTATAACTGGTAAAGGATGTTTACTTTCATCTGAGGTTCAAATAAATGCCTGCCATCAAGTTTCCATTGGAGACAACGTCGCACTAAGTCCTAGATCAATGATATATACTCATAGCTATTGGCAGAGTATTTTAGATGGTTATAAAATAAATTTCGGGAAAGTAGATATTAAAGATAATTCATGGTTGGGATCATCATCTCAAATTTTACCAAATGTAACTGTGGGTACTGGTGCGATAATTATGAGTAATTCACTTGTTGCTAATAATGTTAAAGATTTTTCTTTAGTCGGTGGTGTACCAGCAAAGGTAATAAAGGAAAACCTCAAAAAAAATTATAACAAAAGTCAAATATTAAACATTTTGCATGATCAGTTTAATGGTCTAAAGCATTGGTTCAATATGAATAATTACAATACTGTATCAATTAACCAAAATAAATTTTTATTTGAATCAAATGGTCAAAAAAGAACGATAACCTTTCATGATCATCATCATACAAATAGTGAAATAGTATATAATGAAGATTTTGATATTATTTTAACCTACGATTCAAATTTAAAAACCAATAATTACAATTCAATGCTAGTTGTCAAAACTGAGGTTGTTATAGGAGATCTTGACTATGATGTAAAAGTAATCATTGAATATTTTCGAAGAAAAGGAATTAGGTTTTATGCCAGTGGATAGAAGAAAAGTACTTGTATTAACTGGAATAAAATCTGAGTATGATATATTATATCCTGTCATTAAAGAGCTTGAAAAAAGAAACCATAATCCATTACTAGTTGTTTCAGGAGCGCATCTGTCAAACCACCATAATTACACATACAAAAGAATTATAGAAGACGGTTTCAGAATATCTGAAAAGATTGATAATCTAATTTCTACGGATAGAGCTATTCAAAGAGGAATTGGTATTGGGCTATTAATTCAAGGACTTTCAAGGACTGTTGAGAGGTTAAGCCCCGACTTTATATTTGTCACAGGAGACAGAGAGGAAAGTTTAGCAGCAGCTATTGTAGGTAATTATATGAATGTAATTGTTGTACACAAGGGTGGTGGCGATCCAGTGTACGGAAATTCAGATGACCCTGTCCGTTTTGCAGTTTCAAAACTAGCTCATATCCATTGTTGTAATGCTATGGAGCATGCAAAAAACCTCAAGCAAATTGGTGAAGAAGATTTTCGCATCTTTTTTACTGGGCATACAATTTTTAAAAATATAAAAGATGAAAAAGTAATTTCTTTATCTAAGTTGAAAGAAATAATAGGCATTAAAAGTGATAATTACATTGTATTAATGAAGCACCCATTAAGCTCTGAGATTAATGATTCAGAATTTCAAATGGAAACAACGATGTCCGCCCTTGAGACTTTTTGTGAAAAAACAAAATATCAAGTAGTCTACCTGCCTTCCAACTCAGATCCAGGATCATTTAGAATGGAGCAGGTTGCAGATAAATATAAAGATAAAAGCTGGATGCTCAAGCTTGAAACGTTACCGAGAAAATTGTTCATTAATCTAATGAGAAATGCTAAAGCCTTAATTGGAAATTCTAGTATGGGAATTATTGAAGCACCTTTTTATAAATTACCAGTTATAAATATTGGCAATAGGCAAAAAGGAAGAATAAATGCCGGAAATGTCCAATTTGTTGATTACGATGTTAATGAAATTAACGAGGCTTTGGAAAAAGCCACTTTTGATAGAAATTATATCGATGGCTTACAAGAAATTAGAAATCCATATGGCGATGATTCTGCTCCAAGTAAAATTGTTGATGTTATTGAATCTGTTCACTTAGATGAAAAAAAGTGGTATACAAAAAAGAAGCTCTGCTAATATATGAAAGTACTTGTTATTGCACCTCATGCGGATGATGAAACTCTTGGATGTGGAGGAACGCTTCTTCACCACAAATCAAGTGGTGATCAATTAAATATTGTAGTCGTTACCTCGATTATTAATAGCAAAAATAAATCTCCTGAAAAGATAAAGAGGCATATTGATCAAAGGAATAAGGCGCTAGCATCATATGATTTTGAAAATATCTTTTCTTTAGATATTCTACCAACTACCCTGAGCTATTCAATGCTTCCAAAATTAGTTAGCAGATTATCTGACATCCATTCTAAAATTAAACCTGAAATTATTTACATGCCATTTATCAAAGATGTCCATACTGATCACCAAATTATATCAGCTGCAATAAGACCATCGTTAAAATGGTTTCGGTATCCTCACGTAAAAAAGGTTTTAATGTATGAAACAATTTCAGAAACGGAATTTAACTTCATTGATAGAAAAGACTTTCATCCAAATACTTTTATAAATATTTCCAAATTTATTGATGAAAAAATAAGAATAATGGAAATATATGAAGATCAAATGGAATCATTTCCTTTCCCAAGAAGTAGTCATGCTCTTAGGTCATTAGCTTCACTACGGGGATGTCAATCTGGATATACTGCTGCTGAAGCTTTTGAATTGGTATTCCAAAAGTCATGAAAAACATCTTCATTTACCCTGATAAGACTGTACGCCAAGCTATGAAATTATTGAATAAATCCAAGGACCAATGTCTTATTGTCTTAAATAGAGAAGATGAACTTTTAGGCACTATCACAGATGGGGATGTGCGGAGAGGAATATTATCAGGTTCAAAACTTAGTGATTCAATCAAAGAAATATATAACTCTAATCCGTCAACTTTGATAAAGGGTGAATACAATCTCAGAAAAGCTAAAAGCCTTTTATCAGATATGAATATAAGTCTTATTCCAGTTGTCGATAGCAATTCAAAACTTGTTGATTTTGTTAACTGGGATAATGTAGAAAAAACAAAAAGAGTTCGTCATAAATTAGATAATGTTGATGTTATTATTATGGCTGGTGGTAAAGGAACTCGTTTAGATCCTTTTACAAAAGTTTTACCAAAACCATTAATACCTATTGAAGATCAAACCATTATAGAGCGAATTATAAATAGTTTCAAAAATTATGGTTGTGATAATTTTTATCTGACTGTCAATTACAAAAAAGAAATTTTAAAAGCATATTTAAAAGATCTTGAAATAGATGCCAAAATAAGTTTTGTGGAAGAACCAAAACCATTAGGAACTGCTGGTAGTTTAAACTTGTTCCAAGGTATGCCATCGGCGCCATTTTTTGTTATAAACTGCGATATAATTATTAAAGCTAATCTTTATGACATGTACCAATTCCACTTAGATGGTAAATATGATATGACTGTGGTGGCTTCGACTGTTGAACATGAAATCCCATATGGTGTTTGTATAATTAATGATGATGGTAATCTATCAAGTATCAAAGAAAAGCCAAGTTATGACTTTTTAATTAATACTGGATTGTATATTCTCAATCCTAATGCTCTAAGTTTTATTCCTGACAAAAAGTTTTACCATATTACTCATTTGATGGAAGACTTGATTAAAAAGAGCATGAAGGTTGGTGTTTTTCCTATTAATGAAGAACATTGGATTGATATTGGTCAATGGTCTGAGTACAAAAAAGCTACCACTATTTTATGATTGCTAATAAATCAGTTCTAGCAGTTGTCCCTGCAAGAGGCGGCAGCAAAGGCATCCCCAAAAAAAATATTAAAAAGTTGGCTGGAAAGCCGCTTATTGCCTGGAGTATTCTTCAAGCATTGGATTCAAAATACATCGATAATTGTATTGTTTCAACAGATAGTAAAGAAATAGCAGATGTAGCTGAGTCATATGGATGTAATGTTCCTTTTTTAAGGCCAAAGGAGCTTTCATTAGATGAAAGTCCTTCATATCCTTTTATGGAACATGCGATTAATTTCTATAAAGAAAAAAATATAGAATATGACTACTTTATTTTACTTGAGCCTACTTCACCATTGAGAGAAACATCTGATATTGATAAAGCATTAGAGGTTCTAGTTAAAAAAAGTGATATAGCAGATTCAATTGTAGGAGTTTCAAAAGTCGAGGCTACCCATCCAGTTTTCGATGTGAAAATAAATTCTGAAGGTTTAATTGAACCTTTTTTGGATCCGGAGTTTAAAATATATAGAAGGCAAGACATTGAACCTTTATACTTCAAAGAAGGATCAATTTACATCTCTAAAGTCAAGACACTATTGGAGGAAAAAACATTCTACCACAAAAGGACATTACCCTTTATTTTCCCTAGATGGAAATCCATCGAAATCGATGAAATGATAGATTTCATATATGCTGAAGCTATATTACAAAATCCTTCTTTAGTATCTTAAGAATGAAAAATTCTGGACAAAAGCTTTGGAAAAGAGCAAAACAAATTATTCCTGGAGGTAATCAACTATTATCGAAAAGGAGTGAACTCTTTCTTCCTGAATATTGGCCATCCTATTATAAAAAGGCTAAAGGTTGTGAAATTTGGGATTTAGATGGTAATAAATATTTTGATTTTGCAGGTATGGGCGTATCATCATGTGTTCTTGGATATGGTGATGAATATGTTGCTAATGCAGTTTGCAAAGCAGTCAAAGAAGGATCCATGGGCACACTTAATTCTTATGAAGAAGTAATGTTAGCTGAAAAATTAATTAGCTTACATTCATGGGCTAGCATGGCCAGATTTGCAAGATCTGGTGGTGAAGCATGTTCAATTGCGATTCGTATTGCAAGAGCAGCATCAGGCAAGGCAGGAATTGCTTTTTGTGGGTATCATGGATGGCACGACTGGTATTTAGCATCTAATCTATCAGATTCATCTAATTTAAATGATCAACTATTACCTGGTTTAAATACTTTGGGTGTGCCTAAAGAACTTGAGGGCACATCGTATCCATTTTTTTATAATGATTATGATTCATTTGAAAAATTAATGTTAACTCATGGCGATAAAGTTGGAGTAATTATAATGGAGCCAATGAGAGCAGAAAAACCAAAAGATAGTTTCATTAAAAAAATTAGAGAGTATGCGACCAAAAAAAATATTGTTCTAATTTTTGATGAAGTAACTTCTGCATTTCATAATAACTTTGGTGGACTGCATCTAACCTTAGGAATTAACCCTGATATCGCAATATTTGCTAAGGCATTGGGCAATGGATATCCTATATCTGCTATAATTGGTAAAAAAGATATTATGGATTATGCTCAGGAGACATTTATAAGTTCTACAACTTGGACTGAAAGAATCGGTTTTACCGCTGGTGTTGCAACCTTAGAAAAAATGGAAAATGAATCTGTGCAAGATACTTTAGTCGAATATGGGAAAAAAATCAAAAATGTTTGGGTTGAGGCATCTAAAGAGTCAGGAATTGAAGTAAAGGTAAACGGATTAGATTCAATTCCTAAGTTCTACTTTGGCTATGATAATCATGCTGAGTTACTTACATATTTTAATCAGGAGATGCTATCATTGGGGTTCCTAGCTACGGGAGGCACAGCAGCGACCTACGCATATAATCAAGAAATTATTAACAAGTATCATGAGGCTGTTTTAAATGTCTTTAAGAAAATCAGTTCTTTAGAACTGGATGTGAAACCTCAACTTAAAGGGCCAATAAAACATATGACTTTTGCAAGAGTAACAGGATGAGCAATAATAAGGATTACTTGAAGAAGATTGAGCTTGATGAGAAGCAATCTCATGATTATTACTTAAAATCAGTAAACAAAACGGAGCATCAAAAATTTTTAGAAAAGTATCTTAAAAGTTATACCATACTAAAGTTTAATAATCGTATCGCTGATATTGCATGTGGTTATGGTACTTTGACTTTTCACCTGGCTAAAAAGTATCCAGGCAGTGAATTTACCTTGTTAGATTTAAATGAAAAGGCAATCAATGGTGCCAAGAATCTATTAAGAGATACTAAAAATATAGCTTACCATGTTGGCGATATGCTAAAGACACCATTCCCAAGTGATCATTTTGGTATTGTTTTTTGTTGGCATACTTTGAGTTGGACAAAGTATCCTGAACAACTATTAGCTGAGTTGATTAGAATCACCCATAAAGGCGGAAGTGTTTTTATAAGTAGCTTATTTAATTTTGATCACGACGTTGATATTTATTCTCAGGTTTATGATAGAACAAGAAATTCGAGTGCTTTGAGACTGGATTCTTCATATAATACATATTCTATTGAATCGATCGATGAATGGATTTCGGATAGATGTAGTGATTACGAACTTATCCCTATGCCAATTGAAATTGATTTAGAAAAAATAAATAGAGGGTTGGGTACCTATACTATAAAAACTATTGATAATAAAAGGCTTCAGATTTCAGGAGGGTCCTTAATGAGCTGGGGTTTACTTGTAATTAACAAATGAAATGAATGAAAACTATAAAGATATATTTTCATTAAATAATAAATTAGCCTATGTCATTGGCGGAGATGGACTTATTGGCAAAGAGATTGTTAAAGCTTTTTTAGAAAATGAAGCAGAGGTAGTTATCCTCGATTTAAAGAAAAATATTTCCACTAAAAGTTCTAGATTACATAACGAAATATTTGATTGTGCTGATTTAAATAACATTGAAAATAATCTTCATAAGTACTTAAATAAATATGGTCCTCCAGATATTTTAATCAATTGTTCATATCCAAGAACCAGTAATTACGGTAAAAGTTCTTTTGACAGCGTAGACCTTCCCACATTAAGAGAAAATGTAGATATTCATATGAATTCATTTTCTTGGATTGCAAAGGTCATAGGTGATGAGATGGTAAAATCAAAAATAAAAGGATCAATAATTCAATTTGGTTCAATATATGGACTTCTTGGACAAGATCTATCAGTTTATGAGGGAACAAAAATGAAGGAGAATATGATATATTCTCTCATAAAAGGCGGAATAATTAATTTGTCCAGACAAATGGCATCATATTATGGGAAATACTATATCAGAATTAATTCTATTTGCCCTGGGGGAGTCATGGGGCATGTTGCTGGAAAAAGTGATAGTCAAAATCCAATTTTCATAAGACAATATTCAAAAAAAACGCCATTAAAAAGAATTGGGAAACCGCAAGATATTGCACCTTTAGCAGTATTCCTAGCTTCTGACGCGTCATCTTATATTACTGGACAATCAATACTGGTTGATGGTGGCTGGTCAATAATTTAAACTTTTTTACCTGCTTTTAATAGTGAATGAAAAATATTTTACATGTCATCCCAACCAATACAAGTACTTTGGATTTCATGTTTCCAATATTTTGGAAACAAATGAAATATGGGTCAAAAAAAATTAAGTTTTCAGTATTATGTTTGTCTTTAAATAAAAATGCATTTTTAAAGTCTTCGGAATTTTACTTTCATGAAGCTAGGAAATCAAATGTTGAAATTTATGATCTAACTGATTTCTTACCCTTTCCTCATACATTCAAAAAAACTATCAGAAAATTTTACAATTTTTCAAATTATGACAAAATACTATTAACTTTGCCATACAAGTATTATTCGCAAAATTATATACTTTGGTTGCCAAGATTAATCCTCTACTTAATTAAAAAATATTCTATTAAAGATGTAGCTAATACAATAAAGGTAAACTTTTTACAAAAATTTTCCATATTGATAGTTAATAGATTTTTTAGTTTTAAAAAGGTACTGGTTAAAAATAAAATTTCTTTAGTTTCATTTGATAATAGAGATTATAAAAGATTTTTGGGTGCAAAAAGTTTCTTTAAAGGAGTTGTTGATAGTAAGACCCCTGTAATATTAATACCCCACGGTCCACATTATATCAGCCCTTACCATGAGTTCATCCCTTTTCTAGATTCGACAAAAGTATTGCCATCTTTTGTACGGCATTGGCAACCATATAAAAATGTAAAAATTCCAGAAAACAAAATAATACATAAAAGACAAATCAAGTATATTGGTTATCCAGGTTATGATAAGGATTGGTTGGATAACCTGAGGAATAAAGTTTTTAAAAGTGCTTGTGTCATAGAAAATGTACTCTTCATAATTAGAAGATTTGAAGATCGTACAGATCCCATTTTTAATCAAGAAGATATTTACGTACCTGATGAGAATCATATATTAAAAATATTCAATGATTTGAAAGGGATATTAAAAGAAAAAAATATTCATCCAACAATTATAATTAAGCCACATCCTAAAAATTCAATAAATAGGATAAAAAAGACATTTTCAAAAATCAATTATGACAATATCGTTGTTACAAAAGAACCAATGTATAGTATTCTTCCAAAAGTCCAGCTTACTTTATCTACTTATTCTACGAGTTTACTTTTATCAATAGTGTTTGAAATTCCAACAGTTGTTATTTTTACAAAAAGTCAAATTGATGATCTTAGTAGGTGGGAGGAGATAAAAGAATTATACACTAATTTTTCATTTTTTGTTTGTGATGGCTCTGATTTTAACCAGACTTTGAATGCAGCCATTGATGATGCAACATTAGACAAAAACACTCTTTCTAAAATAGATAAAAACCATATGTTGCAATTCTTTGATCAGGGTGGAGCAGAAAGAGCTATCGAAGCGTTAGAGTATGATTCATGATCTAAAAAATAAAATTATATCAAATACTATAATCAATGGTGGGATGAGGGTGCTTGTTGCAATAACTGGGTTTATTTCTGTACCAATATTTTTGAAATATTTAGGTGCAACTCAATATGGATTATTTTTATATCTCCAGATTTTTAGCACAATAGGTATAGTTGGGTTATTTGATTTAGGGTTAAAAAGTGCTATGGTAAAATATATAGCTGAATACAAAACAGAAAATAATCGAGAAAAAGAGAAATCAATTATTTTTTCAAGTTACCTACTCTTAATAATTATCTCTTTAATAGTTTTTGCTTTTGGTTTCAATAGCATCGATTTAATTATAGGTTATCTTAAAATTCCAAGTGAGTTTAGACTGGAGTTTAAACAAGGCCTTATATTTGTTCTAATATCAACAATCATTATTTTGCCAGCAAATGTGTGCGCAGGTGCCCTAGAGGGACATTTATTATATAAAATGATAAGGGTTTTTGAGTTTACAACATTATTTATATTCTACTTTTTTTCGTTCTACTTTTTGTACAAAGGTTTAGGGTTTTTGACCATAATAAAAGTCTACATATTATGTAATATTTTTAAATCACTATTATATCTTATATACACAAATAAATACTATACTAATGTTAAGTTTCGATTTTCAATTAAAAATCAAATGAAAATTATTGGTTTTAGTAATAGAATGTTTTTTACAAATATTATAAATACAATTACAATTAATTTAGAAAAATTTATAATTGCATATTTTTTTACCCCTGCAATGATGTCGTATTATGAAATAATGTTAAAAATTCCTAAAACCCTCAAGGGGATATTTTCTCTAACAGATAATGTTATTGTACCAATCTCTTCAGAGATAAACATTGCTGCAAAGGAAAAAATATCGAATCTATTTGTTAGGGGTATGAGGATTAAGTTTATTCTTTTAATTCCAATTATCTTATTTTTTCTGTTTAATATTCAATTTATTCTAAATTTATGGATCTCAGCTGAATTCACTTTTTTGGCACCCTACATTTGTTTACTACTTCTTTGGAATCTATTTACTCCATTCGCAAATTATGGATGGCTCATACTTGTTGGGATGAATAAAAATATGAATCAGTTCATGGTTTATTCATTTTTTTCTAATTTCTTAAAAATATTATTCTTAACTCTCTTTATAGATCAAATTAATTTGTTTGCAGTACCTTTAAGCTATCTGACATTTCTACTGATGATTCCCTACAGCCTTTATATTCAAAAAAAGAATATCAATTTTAAAGTTTTATACTTGTTCAGTAAATTTTTTAAAATGTTATTAATTTGTCTTCCATCTTATGCAATTTTTACGGTGATAAACCAATATCTCAATTTATCTAGCCTATTATTACAATCAACTTTGATGATTATGCCTATTCTTATCAGTGGATTAATGATCTATAGATATTATTTAGATGCATATGAAAGAAATATTATCTTTGAATTTTTAAAATTCAGAAATTGATAGTGTCCAACTATAGTTCAATTCATCATGTTTAGAAGAATAATAAAAAAGGTTATTCTTAAACTTTATAACCTTCTATACAAAAAATTACACAGACTATATTATGTTCATGGCAAATGGGAAAATTTAGTAATCGGAAAGAGAGTAGTATTAAATAATACAATATGCAATACTGTTTCAGGGAAAGTTACAATAGGAGATGATACAATTTTTGGGCACAATTGTATGATTTTAACAGGTAATCATGAATTTTTGGAAGGTAAAAGAAAGAAACTAGTTGGAATTTCTGAAGTACCTAGTAGTGGTAGAGAAGTTCATATTGGTAAAGGATGTTTTATTGCTTCAGGAGCAATAATTATTGGACCAGTCAGAATTGGAAATAATGTAATTATTGGCGCAGGTTCTGTTGTTACAAAAAGTTATTCAGATAATGTTTTTATTGCAGGAAATCCTGCAAAAATAATTAAGACTAATAAATAATAATGCTTTAAAACCAAGATAGTTTTTAAGAGAATTAAAATTTAATTTATAATATGTATAGAGTTGGTATTCTAGGTTTTGGAAAAATGGGGCAAATCCGAGCTAACGTAATTGAAGACAGCGGCATAGCTAAAGTTTGCTCAATATATGATATTGAACCATTTTCAGATAAAACACCTTTTAAAAATTTTAGTAATGCAGATGGAATTATAAATGACCCTAGAATTGATGCTGTATTTATTTGTACCCCTAACCACCTTAATTTTCCTTTAACTAAAAAAGCTTTGATATCAGGGAAACATGTTTTTTGCGAAAAACCTCCCGCATTCTCAAGTGACCAAGTTAAAATGATCATGGACTTAGAAAAAAAATATAAAAAAGTATTAATGTACGGGTTCAATCACCGTCATCATGAAAGTATTATACATATGGGAAAACTTATTGATTCTCATGAATATGGAGAAGTTCTTTGGATGAGAGGGAGGTATGGTAAGAGCGTTGACAGGTCCTTTTTTAATAGTTGGAGAGCAAATAAAAAACTTGCCGGTGGAGGAATCCTACTTGATCAAGGAATCCATATGCTAGATTTATTTATAATGTTTAGCGGCGGATTTGATTCTGTAAAAGCTGAGGTCTCTAATAGATATTGGGGTCTAGATGTTGAAGATAATGTTTTTGCTATCTATAAAAATTCAACAAATGGTATAGTAGCTTCATTACATTCTACTATGACGCAGTGGAGGCATCTATTTTCGTTAGAGGTTTTCTTAGAAAAAGGGTATCTCGTTTTAAATGGACTCAAAACATCCTCAGGAACTTATGGTGATGAAATTTTATCGATCGCAAAAAATCGGACTTCTGCACCAGCTGCAACATGGGAAGATGAGGAGCATATCAAATTCCCAACAGATATATCATGGCAATCTGAGGTAGAACATTTTTTTGATTCAATTAAAAATAAGAGACCAATATCAATTGGCAGTTCAAAAAATGCACTAGATGTTATGAAATTAATAGATATGACTTATGAGGAGCATAACTAAATGGATAAAAACTGGTTAAAAAAATATTTTGATAGATACAGAAACCCCTTATTTAGTGATGATTACCACACAAAACTTTTGGAACTAAAAAATGATTTAGAAAGAGTCAATAATCAAAATAAAGGTAAATCAATAATCCTCGGTAATGGAGGAAGTGCTGCAATTGCAAGCCATGTTTCGGTTGATTTTAGTAAAAATGCCAAAATAAGAATGATAAACTTTAATGAATCGGATTTGATTACCTGTCTAGCCAACGATTATGGCTATGAAAATTGGATGGCAAAGGCTTTGGAAATATACTCAGATCCTAAGGATATAATAATTTTAATAAGTTCTAGTGGCAAATCAAAAAATGTTCTAAATGCTGCAGAATTTTCAAAAAGTATAGGACAAAAGGTTGTCACCTTTACAGGATTTGATAATGACAATCCACTTAAAACAACTGGAGACTTAAATTTTTGGGTTGATAGCTATGCTTATAACATCATAGAAATGATGCACCAGATTTGGCTTCTTGCTGTTTGTGATGCAGTTATTGGAAATGCAGAATATCCTGCAAGCTAAATAATTTTCTTGAAAATCGTTGTCAGCACCTCAACTTTTGCTTCCGCAAGTAATGAGCCACTTGATTTACTAAAAAGCAATGGTTTTGAAATAGTTATCAATCCTTATGGCAGAAAGTTAAGCCAAGAGGAAATAATTAAATTATTAAATGGAGCTTCAGGATTACTAGCTGGTCTTGAAAGTTTAGATTCAACAGTTTTTGAAAGTGCTCCTATGCTTAAAGCAATTTCACGCATTGGAATTGGATTAGATAATGTAGACCTTGATGCAGCAAATCAATTTGGTATTAAGGTATCCAATACTCCAGATGCACCAACAATTGCAGTTGCAGAAATGACTATAGCAGCTGCACTTTCTATTACCAGAAATATTGTATCCTCAAACCTAGATATGCATAACAAAAATTGGGAAAAATCTATAGGATTTGGTCTAAATGATGCTAATGTACTTTTTATTGGCTATGGCAGAATAGGCCAAAAAACAGCAGAATATTTTAGATTAATGGGTGCAAATATTTATGTATATGACCCCAACTTAACTGATCAAGATATAAAAGAAAACGATACTTTAATTGATCTTTCAGAAGGATTACAATTGGCTGATATAATCACTATACATTCAAGTGGAAAAACACCCATCATCACTGATCAAAATTTTAGAAAAATCAAAAAGGGTGCAATTTTATTAAACTCCGCAAGAGGAAATTTGATAGAAGAAAATGTTTTAATCAAAGCACTTGACGACAATATTATTTCTAATGCTTGGTTGGATGTATTCCAAGAAGAACCTTATTATGGAGATTTATGTACATATGATAATGTATTACTGACTCCACATATTAGTACCTACACAACTCAATGTAGGAAGAATATGGAGATTGCAGCAGTAAAAAACCTGATAAAGATTTTAAAATAATGCATTCTGGTATAAGAATTGATTTGTCAGAAAGGAAAACCTTGATTACTGGGGCCACAAGAGGTATCGGTAAAGCAATTGCCCAAGTCTTTGAAAAGGCAGGTTCAAAAATGATTTTAACAGGAACAAATAGATCGGTGATAAATGAATTAAATAAAAAAGAAAAAAATAAAAAAATAATTTGGGAATACGCTGATTTTAGTACTGCTAAAGGTATAAAAACATTTATCAAAAATTTAGATTCAGATATTGATATATGTGTAAATAATGCAGGTATTAATGTAATAAAGCCATTTAATGAATATTCTTCTGAGGAATATGAAAAGGTTATTAATGTAAACCAAAGAGCTGCATTTGAAATAATAAAAAAACTAATTTTATCAATGCAAAAAAATAGTTTTGGCCGTATAGTAAATGTTGCATCAATATGGAGTCATATAGGCAAACCCCATAGGTCATTATACTCAATGTCTAAAACAGGTTTAGTTGGTCTTACCCGTTCGTTGGCAATTGAATACGCAGAAAATAATATTTTAGCAAATTCGATATCTCCAGGTTTTATAAACACTGAATTAACAAAGAAATCACTTTCAAAAGTCGAAATATCAAATTTAAATAAACAAATACCAATTAGCAGATTGGGTTCCCCTGATGAGATAGCATATGTTATCCTATTTTTATGTAGTGACTTAAATACTTACTTAACAGGACAAAATATTATAATCGACGGGGGTTTTACAATTGTCTAATCTTACAGTAAAGAGTTCAATTCGTAATTACGAAGTTCATTTTTCTAAATCAATAGCTAAAATTTTTGAAAAAGAAATAAACCATGATGATATTTTTATTATTGATGAAAATGTTTATAAATACTTGGAACCAAGTGTACAAAAAATTATCTCTTCAAATCTTATTTTAAAAATTGAGGCTAACGAAAATAACAAAACATATAAAAAAATAGAAACTATATTAGAATATCTGATTCAAAACAATTTTAGAAGGTCGAATAGAATAGTTGCTATTGGTGGCGGAATAACACAAGATATTGCTGGTTTCGTATCATCAATCATTTACAGGGGTGTTTCATGGATCTTTTTCCCAACAACTCTTTTGGCGCAGGCGGATAGTTGTATTGGTGGAAAAACTTCAATCAATATTGGTAGTTATAAAAATCAATTGGGCAACTTCTATCCCCCGGAAAAAATTTTCATAATACCTAAATTTACAAATTCATTGTCTTTTTTAGATTTTAAATCAGGCATGGGGGAAATGCTACATTTTTATCTTGTTTCTAATGAGGAAAATTTTAATTATTATCTTAAGAATTACGATAATGCATTTAAAGATAATGAGGTATTGCTTAACCTAATCAAAAAAAACTTGTCAATAAAAAAAAGCTACATTGAAATAGATGAATTTGATAAGGGACCCAGATTGGTCCTCAATTATGGACATTCATTTGGACATGTAATAGAAAATTTATCAAATTACTCCATCCCTCATGGTATTGCAGTATCCTATGGTATGGATATTGCCAACTTTATTTCATTCAAGTTGGGGTTTATAGATTATAATTTGTACACTAGAATAAGGTCTCTTTTAGAAAAAATTTGGGAAGGCACTTCTTTACCTGAAATTAATGTAAAGCAGTTTGAAAAAGCTTTATCTAAGGATAAAAAAAACATCGGAGATACTTATCAATTAATCCTTACAAAGGGTATTGGCGAAATGTTCATCCACGGAGTAAAACCTAATTATGATTTTACAAATTGGTTAATCCAGTACTTTATTGATAACAATGCAAATGTATGAAAATTATAGCTGAGATTCCCGCCAGAGCAGGAAGCAAGAGAGTTAAAAATAAAAATCTTAGAATACTTGCAGGTAAGCCGTTGATTGAGTATGCTATTGATGCCGCAAAAAAGTCAAACTTAATAGATGATATATATGTTAATTCTGATAGCGATGAAATAGGCCAATTTGGTATATCTAAAGGCATAAAATACTATAAAAGATCTAAAGAATTATCTGGTGATTTGAGTACATCAGATGATTATAATTATGATTTTTTTATCAATGTCAAACCAGATATTCTTATCCAAATAAATCCAGTCTGCCCATTTGTTAATAGTAATCTAATTAATAATTCAATAAAATATTATTTAGAAAAAAAAATTGATACCCTAATTTCCGTTAAGGAAGAAAGGTTGCAGGCATTTTGTGCAGATAAACCAATAAACTTTGATATTGATAAACCATTGCCAAGAACACAAGATATAAATCCTGTTTTGATTTGTTCTTGGCCTGTATCAATATGGCGGAAAGAAACATTTATTAATAATTATCTTAAGAAAGGTCACGCTGTTTTTTCAGGTAATGTTGGTTTCTTTAAAACAAGTTTTGCTGAATCAATTAAAATAAGTTATGAAGAAGACTTTAAGCTTGCTGAAAATCTTATGAGTCTGATCTAAAATGTCAAAGATTGAGAAAATTAAAAGAATTAGTGTCGATTTACTTCAACTAAAACCCATACAACATCAGAAAAATGTGTATGAGTCCTATAATAGTTATTTGAGTCAATTTTTTAGTGATGGAAAACCAAAGGATAAATATTTTCAAAATGTAACCTGTCCTATTTGTGAAGAAGGAAAAATTAACAAATCGATAAATATAGATTTTTTTCAATATGTAGAATGTCATAATTGTGGAACTATTTACAATAATCCACAATTAAAAAGTAAATATCTTCAAAAAATGTATATTGAGGGTGAATACAATAATTACGTTAAAAGCCTAACTATACCAAGCGATAATATTAGGAAAAATCTTACTGAGGTTAGAAAAGTTGATCAAGTTGATTCACTTTTTACATCCCCAGGAAGTATTCTTGATGTTGGCTGCGGAGCAGGAGTATTCCTAAAAATAGCATCAGATAAGGGGTGGGATTGTATGGGAATTGAATTATCTAAGTCTGGTATAGAATCATCACAAGAAAAAGGGATAAAAGTTATCGAAGAATCATTTGATAATTTTGAATCGAATATAAAATTTGATTGCATAACCTTTTGGGGTGTTCTTGAACATGTTTCAGAGCCAATGAACTATGTACGAAAAGCTGTAAAACATTTAAATAAAAATGGTGTAATTATTTTTGAAGTGCCATCTGCAGATAGCATTTTAATGCAATATTTACTACGATTTGATTTGAATCCTTATAGGTTTATTGAGAGTGCTAGGCACCTTTCCTTTTTTACAAGAGAATCACTTGAAATTCTATGCAAAGATAATAATCTAACTTTAGAATATATTGAGTCTAATGGTCTTGATTTACAAACAATACTTTTACATGAATTCGAAGATAAAATCGTAAATAAATTAATGAAAATTCAACAAATATTTGATTCAAGTTTAATTAGTGATCACTATCGATGTTTTTTAAGAAAAAAATAATAATATATTTTATTATTGAATGATGGAAATATCTTTCGCTGCTCAAAGAAAACATCTTCTTTACTTAATATTTTTCTTATTTCTCATGCTATTCCCTCCTGCTCTTATTCTGCATATATATTCGTTTGAACAGTTAATTCAATATCCAATATCATTAGGTCTAATCTATCTCGCAATAAAGTTTTCTAAGCTAAGATTTTTAGAGTTTAATTTCATATATATTATCAGTTTCAGTCTTTTGGTACTTTTATTTTTTGTTAAATCGAACTTTGTGCCAATAAAATTCATATATGGTTTGTTTGTTATAGCACTTGTGCCAAGTATGTTCTATTATCAACCAAAAATGAGAAATTATTTGATTTTATCGCATTTGCTTGTTGCGATTCTATTCTCATTTATTATCTTAATTGAATTCTCTTTGGATGTTTTTGGATATAAAATTCAATATACAATATTAACAGATTATTTTAGAAACTATAAGTTTGTTAAGCTAAATCCTTTTTTTGGTATTGAAAAATACTCTGGTAGATACACCAGCTTTTTTACGGAACCAAATAGATTTGCGTTTTTCCTTACTATTCCTTTTGTAATTACATTACTTTCAAAAAAAAAAATTGGTAATTATTTCATCCTATTTCTTTTAGGGTTCTCTATCTTTTTGACCAAATCCTTATTTGCGGCAGTAACCATCATTTTTGCAATTTTTTTATACTTTTTTGGATTTAAGAAAAGGATATTGTTGTCAGCATTAGTTATAATAACGATAGGATACTATAATTTAGAAAGTGTACTTTTATTTTTTGGTAGGACACAATCTTTTAACGAAAGAATTATAGCTACAATTGATATGATAACCGTTATAAATAAATATCCACTAGGTGTAGGTGCAAGTTTTGATATAAAAAAGATTCCAGGTGTTGTTCAAGGATCGACCTTTACAGCAATAAACTTTTGGGGGGTAACTGGCGGATATATTGCTCTTTTTTTATTAGCAGGTTTATTTATAAAGATTCTCAAACACCTTAAATATCTTTATGACTCTTCACAAGAAATGGAGAAAATGATATCAATAGCATTTGTTCCCTATCTACTGCAGCAGATTTGGCTGCAGGATATGTTTGGGTACTTATTTCTTTTTTATTTTTCGCTCTTAATTTCTTTTGAAGGAAAATATGATAACCCATTAAGAAAAACATAATCATGAAATCAAAAATATGTTTAATTGTTGATAATCCAAAGAGAGATTTAGATGGATTAATCCTATTAGGCTGGGAGCTAATGAAAACAGGTTGTGAAGTTATTTTTGTTCCAATGTATGAATGGCATGAAATCTTTTTTATAAAACCTCACTTTGTCCTCTTGAATTATTCTAGACCTGAAAATAGTAAGTTAATAAATCGTTTACAATCTCTTAAAATAAAAACAGGAGTTTTAGACACGGAAGGTGGAATACTTGCGAATCCTGAGAAAACATTTAAAAATGCTTCAAGATTTGCTAAAAAAGTTGATTTGTATTTTATGTGGGGATATAAACAATACGAGGCAATTTTAAAATCCGGGTTGGAATCTTTAAAAATTAAAGTCACTGGATGTCCAAGATATGATTTTGGATCAGAACCTTGGAATACCTCTTTTTCAAAAAATAATACTAAAAATAAAAAGACAATATTGATCAATGCAAATTTTTCACTGAATAACTCCAAGTATAAGGATCCTAAAAAGGAACTCGCGGCATTAGTAAAAGCAAAGGGCTGGAGCAAAGAAGAGGCAAATGAGTGGTTTCACCAAAATTTGATTACAAATCAAAGATTTAATGAAGTAATAATAAAATTAATTAATGACTTTCCAGAGATTCTGTTTATTATTAGGCCACATCCATTCGAAAATGAAAAACAATACTTCGATCTAATTAAAGGTAAAAATAATGCTAGGGTTGAGGTTGGTGGAACTGTTTTCAAAATGATCGCACAAAGTAATCTGGTTATTCATCAAAATTGTTCTACAGCTGTTGAAGCGACTTTGTTAAATGTAATTCCAGTAAATCTTAAGTGGATAAGTGAGCCATTGTTAAGAGAGCATGTCCCAGAACAAGTTAGCCTTAATGTTATGTCTTACGATATCCTTCATGAGTTAGTAAAAAAAGTTAATTTGGGGAAGAAAATTGATTTTCCTGTCAGTAGTAAAAAAGATAGAAATCAGGTTATCTATGACTGGTTTTATTTGACAGATGGCAAAGCTTCAAGTCGGGTTGCTTTTGAAATATCAAATCTTTTAAAAAATTATAAACATCAAAAAGGAAAAACTTTTAAATATTTCATAGAAATGTACTTACAAACCCTAAAATATAGAGATTATAAAAAGTTTCTTTTCCAGCTTATTTTTAACTTTACAGGCTACAAGGGTTTAAAATACCTTAAATATATTTTTAAAAAGATAACTGGTAGGAAAAATAATTATGACAAATACTTTGATTTGAACTATGTAGAAGATTTCTGCAAAAAATTGAATAGCATAGATCAAAATTCATATCACGTTGAATATTATAAAAATAGCTATGCATCGATTGAATTAAAAGAATACATAAAATGATAAAAAGAATTATAAAGAGAGTTTTCTCAATATTGTCAATATTACCTTTTATAAATAGGGAAGACCCATTATCTTATATTTTTAGCAAGCAGAAGAGACGTCATACAGACGTAATTAGATATTTAAAATCAATTAATTTAAAAAAATCATCTTCAATAATTGATATTGGTTGTGGGAATGCAGAAATAATTAAGAGGTTAAAAGATGAGGGATATTCTAGTGTTGATGGTGTCGATTGGTTAGATTATGATCAAATTGAGAATTTAAGTTTTATTGATAATTATTTTAAAATGGATTTAAATAGTTCAAAATTATTTAAACAGATAAATAAAGAGTACGATTGCATTATTTCTTCTGATGTCTTAGAACATCTAGAGAACCCATCTGAAACTATTAAGCAAATTTCTAAATTATCAAAGACAACATCTGATATTATCATTACTATCCCTAACGCATTTAATATCTATGAGAGATTATTTATTTTATTTACAGGAAATTCAAATAGATACAGAGTTGAGAAAAAAAATGAATTTGGTCACATAACAATTTTTACCAGAAATACTATGAAAAGTATTTGCAATAGGGCAGATATATATGTGAAAAAAATCCTAGGCAGTGGGATCTTTTTTTTTGGTTTAGTATTTTTCCCAAATAAAAAATTCCCTCACACTCTTATTAGTTTCAATTTAATATATCACCTAAAGAAAAATGATCTTCAAAAGTAGCCTCTTTACATTCCATATTGCAAAGAACAGATTAGATTTAAAAAAGAACATATAAAACGAGACTACATTAAACTCATGATACTACTACATTCTATCTTTAAAGCTCTTTTCAAGCCGTCTTTATGGAGTTTATTTTTAAGAATAATGCCTTATAGACGAGAATATAATTTATCAAAAGATGTAACTAATAAAAACTTTCTACGCTCTTTTTCTTCATTTATAAAAATTATATCCAGATATAACATATCAAAAGATCCAGTTTTAAAAAGAATAAATGTTGAAAATTCATTTCATTTAGAATTAGATATAAATGAATACACTCAATGTTCATATTATTTTTTCCCATATGCACATTTTGATTTGATTGAAATTATTAAAAAAGGGGGTCATACATTTATTGACGTAGGTTGTAATGTAGGATATTTTTCTATTTTAGGATCAAAGTATTTTAAGAATGTTATATCATTTGAGCCTCATCCGAGTACGTTTGAAAAGCTTAAGAAAAATATTTCTTTAAACAAATTCAATAATATAAAGCCTTTAAACTTAGGTTTATCAAAATCAAAAAGTGTTATTACATTAGAGGAAAACCCATACAATCTTGGAGGATCGAGATTAGTAAAAGAGATAGATTTAAAATCAAAAATAAAAAATAAAAAGTTTCAGGTAGAGACTATTAGTCTTGATTCTATTCTTGAAGAAGTGGGAAACAAACCAACATTATTAAAAATTGATGTTGAAGGTTTTGAATTAGAAGTTTTAGCTGGTGCAAGGCAATTTATTAATGAAATAAAACCAGATATATTTATTGAAATAGCATGTTCTAAAAAAAGACTCTATGAATATATGCAGACTCTACCAGATGGCTATTTCTATTTTAACAAAAACCAAAAATATTCATTTAATGATTTAAAAATTAACGAAGATATCATCCTTGGTAATGATGCTTACCTCAAATATGAAAAGTAACTTTGTAATATTTATAGTAATGGCTGATAGAGAGGCTATTTTCTACAGAAATATTGGTAATCTGATAAAAAATAAAAACATTGAACCTATATATTTATCCTTTAATCAAATGTCTAATCATTTATTTGATAATGATGATATATTTTTGGATTATTATACTCAAAGTGTTGAAAAATATGATTTAAATATTAATGATAAAGAAATTCTTGGTTCTATTAATCACGAGGCAGAAACCTATAAATTAAAAAAGAATAAGATTATAAAAGAGAAATACAAGAATTATAGATTAAAAACTTTTTCAATTCTTAAAAATATTAAAGAGCGCTGTGAAGGTAGTATTTTAATTGTCCAAGAGCTTGGGGGTTTTATAAGCCAATTATCAGTATTTTTTTCCTCGCAGGAATTGAAAATTGAACATTTATTTTTAGAGCCTTCCTTTTTTTCTGGAAAAATATTTATAAATAAAAATACGCTATTAGCACCCGAAATCGATTCAAGAAAAAACACAAATGAAAAGACTACTAATTTTGTCAGTAATTATCTGAACCAAATAGTTTCCAACAGAAATGTTGTTTCGCCTGACAAAGATAAAAGACATTTTAAAAAAATGGGAATAAAAAAATATTTTAATTTTGAAAATTTTAACAAATTAATAAAAAAGTTATTAGGAAAATATATTTTCAGGAAAAAGTTTGAATTCAGTTATCTTTTTACATATAGTATGATTTTCGTGGCAAGATACTTTAATTGGCTTTTATCAAAAAAATATTATAAAAAATTATCCTTAATTAATAATAATAATATTAATAATAATGTATATTTTCCTCTCCATGTGCCAAATGATTATTCTTTGACAGTTAGGTCTCCTAAGTATAATCATCAATATGATATTGCCAAAAGATTAGCCCAAATATGTAAGAATAAAAAATTAAATCTTTTTATAAAAGAGCATCCTGCTGGGATAGGCGATTTTAAATTATCTGAAGTTAAAAGTTTGGTTGGAAATGGAGTTACATTTTTGAACCCAATTGAAAACACGTATGATGTTCTTAAAAAGATTGGAATAATAGTTACTATTAATTCAAAATCTGGAGCAGAAGGTATTATCCAAAATAAGACAGTTATTGCCTTAGGAAATTCATTTTATTCCTGTTCTGGAATGATTTATAGTGCCACAATTGATAACCTTGACAAAATAATAACTATGGCCAAACCTTCTAATGAAAAATTAGAATATTCCGATTTTTTTTCTAATGTTTTTGAAAAAAGTTTTGATTGTGAATTATATAATAACAATTCTCTAAATTTAGAAAATATGTCAAAAATCCTAATTAAATATTTTGAAACTAAATATTAATACAACTATTGTACATTATTGGTTTAATGGTATCCGAGGCGGAGAAAAAGTTGTTGATGCCATGCTCGATTTATTTCCAAAAAAAAGACTAGTTTCTAATATATTTACCAAAAACATTTCATTAAAAATATTTAATCCTTATTTTAAAAAAGCAACATTTATTAACTCTCTTCCATTTTCAAAATCTTTGTATCAGTATTATCTACCACTCTATCCCATAGCCTTGAGAATGATTAATATAAAAAATTGTGATCTAGTTATTTCTAGCGAATCAGGGCCAGCTAAGGGTATAAAGGTTTCAAGCAAAATTCCTCATATTTGTTACACACATACCCCCATGAGGTATATATGGGACATGCGTAATGAATATTTTGGTAATAAGATGAAAAGAAGATTAATTAATCCAATGCTAAATTATTTACGTAACTGGGATATTGAAAGTGCAGGAAAGGTAGATTATATTATTGCAAATTCAAAGTTTGTAAGGAAAAGAATTAACACATTCTGGGGTAGAGATGCAGAGGTGATTTATCCGCCTGTTGATACGCAATTTGGATTCCTAAATTCAAAAGTTGAGGATTACTTTTTACTATTTGGACAGCATGTTAAATATAAAAAATCTGAACTGGCAATAAGAGCATTTAATCAAAACGGAAAAAAGTTAATCGTAATGGGAACCGGGGAAGAGATTCCCTACTTAAAATCTATTGCTAATGATAACATTAGTTTTTTGGGTCGTGTCAATGAAAAGACAAAAAATAATATGTTATCATCATGCAGAGCTTTGATTTTTCCAGGAGTTGAGGATTTTGGAATAATTCCAGTTGAAGCTATGTCTTTCGGTAGGCCCGTTATAGCATATAAAAAAGGAGGAGCAGAAGAGACTGTTGTGGATGGACTTTCAGGATTATTTTTTGAAAAACAATCTACTTCCTCTTTGAACACCGCAGTAAAAAATTTTATAGCTAACGAAACAAGTTTTAATCCTGAAAATATAAAAGAACATTCTTTCTCATTCGATAAATCAAAGTTTTTAGAAAAAATATCAGATTATATAGGATTTTGTTACAGTGACTTTCACAAAATAGGAATTTCAAAAAGGCGGTAAAAATTATGGTTGTTATTTTTGGAGGGGCCGGTTTTATTGGCCGTCATCTTGTAAACTCAATTAATGATGAAAAGAGAATTTTTGATTTAGATAAAAGTAATGATCAGGTTGAATTCGTGGATGTAAGGGAACCTATTGACTTAGACATAGAAAATATTTCTACTATATATAACCTTGCGGCAATACATAAAACTCCTGGACATGAATATAATGAGTATTTTGAAACTAATGTTTTAGGTGCAGAAAATATTGTCGATTTTGCAATAAAAAAAAATGTGCAAACTATTGTTTTTACCAGTTCAATTGCGCCGTATGGTTCTTGGGAGGAAACTAAATTTGAAAATTCAATTCCAATGCCAACTTCTGCATATGGTATTTCGAAACTAATTGCGGAAGAAATTTTCAAGCGATGGCAACTTGGAAGTCCAGATAAAAGGAAACTAATTATTTTGAGGCCCGGAGTGGTGTATGGTAAAGGGGAGAATGGGAATTTCACTAGATTATATAGAGCAATTAAGAAAAAAAGATTCTTCTTCCCAGGTAGAACAGACACAAAAAAAGCTGCTGTTTATGTAAAAGATCTAATACAGTTAATGGTTAAAATGACTGAGCTCGAAAAACCTGGTAGTCATTTATATAATGTTTCTTGTCCACCGACGTTAACTATCAGAGAAATTGCAGATGTAATGGCAGATGTAACACATCAGAAAAAATCAAAGGTTGTAATTCCCTCAATTTTACTAATACTTCTTGCTCGGGCGATTAATATTTTTAGTAAAGTATTTAATTTTACATTTGATGGTATACATCCAGAGAGAGTAAAAAAACTTATGATATCAACTGATGTTAATGGAGAAAAAATCATTGAAAATGGCTATGAATTTAAGTTCACACTCAGAGATGCTATAATTGATTGGCAAAAGGAATGTGGTGATAAAAATCTCTATTAAGCTACAACCGTTTATAAAATATTATTTTTTTATTTTCTGTATCATTTCATCACTTAGTGCGCAACATGAAATAGGTCTAAAACTAAAACACAATACACCAAGAAATTTCGTAAAAACAAATTTTAATTTAGATGATTATATTGGGAACGGTATCTATTCGTGGCTTAAGGTTAATCTAGGATCATTTATATATGTTAATGAAATGTGTGCCTCCACAGAAATACAAGATATGGATAGAGGAGCAGTTAAAAAACTAGTAGGGGTATACGGATATTCTAATCAAGGATACGTTCAATTTGAGAAGAATATCAATAATGTCAATCATGAATTAATATTTGGTAGAACTTATATTAACCATGGATTTGGAAATTATGGAAGATTATTAGTAAGTAATTGGTCAAGGCCATTTGACCAATTGGCGTGGAAAGTTAAATATAGAGGATTAAATGCACAGGTTGTTATATCAGAGTTAAATAATAGGGAAAGTGTTAAAAGGTATTTTACTCTGCACACATTAGATTTCCAGATAAATGATGACCTAATAATCTCATTTGGAGAGTCTTGTATCTATGCTGGTGAAAATAGAGGCATTGAATTTCAATACATTAATCCAACCCTTTTTTGGGTCCCCATTAGAGAAAATCAAATTGGAAATTATAATCAAACAAATGCTTTCTGGTATTTTGGGGCAAAAAACCAAGGACGAATATTAAATACATGGTTCGAATTATTATTAGATGATTATCAAATTGATAGCGAAGCCCAAGAACCAGCAACATTTGGTATTACATTTGGTTTTGATTACAAAAATTTTTCAGAAAAGATATTTGATAAATACATAATGGAGTATACTAGAATTGCAAATAGAACTTACCAAACTGCTGGTTCGCTTCGAGAGGAAGATTACTTACATAGAAATTATCCAATTGGTTATTACCTAGGGAATAATTTTGATATAATTACTGCTAGAATGGAATTTGGAATTATTGATTTTTTAAAATCACAACTACTACCAATTTTTTCAATATCATATAGAAGATCAGGTGATGAAGGAATAAATTCTATTTGGAGCGCACCATGGGAAGACTCTAATAATCTTGTGAATGGTTTATATAATGAAAAGTTTCCTTCTGGTCCAGTTTCTTATGAAACTGAAATAAAAATCAGTTCAAATCTAACTTTAAAAGAAAATTCATATATTGAAGGCGGAATCTTATTGAATCGAAAGGAATTAAAAAATCGAATAGAGTTTGATAACTCCATCTTTTTTAGGTTTCTTGTATCATTTAATTACGATTTTACTTACTAAGAAAGAATAAAGTAAATGATAGACAGTTTAATTGTTTAATTATATTTAATGAGCACTTGTTTTGAATGTTATCATTTGCCAAAATGTTATGAATGCTATTTTCAAATCCATCCAAAACGTCCAATTCTCAATATATTTAATGTCATAATCAATCCTTTTTTGCATTAAAATTAAATTCTCAGTCCCACCTCGGTACCCTTTTATTGCTGCAAATCCTGTAATACCAGGCTTTACAAATCTACGAATTCGATATTTATCAATTTTTTCTGCAATTTCATGATCTTCGCTAATCATATGGGGCCTAGGGCCAATGACACTCATTTTCCCCATTAGTACATTTAAAAATTGGGGAAGTTCGTCTAGATTAGTTTTCCTCAAAATACTACCTACAAATGTAATCCTATTATCATCCTTTTTAGTTAAATGGCTATATCCTTTTTCAGCGGCTTTATTTGAAACCATTGTTCTAAATTTCATGCATTGAAATTGTTGCCCATCCACCCCAACTCTATCTTGCCTTATTATAACGGGACCTTTGCTAGATAGTTTGATAATTAATCCAATAATTGGGAAAAACCACCAAACAATTGTAATGCAAACAAAAAGTGAGAAAAGAATGTCAAAGGTTTTTTTGATAGATAAATTCCCTTTTTCAGATAAGGGTTCGGATCTTAATCTAACTGCAGCAAATGGGCCAAACTTATCTTTCATCTCAAGCTTCTTTAATAATGTATCAGTACCTGATTGAATCATATGTATTCTAGAACCTTGGCTTTCTGCCCAGTCTAAAGATGCTTGCAGCATCATAGGGTCCATATCTGATGGATCTAGAACAAAGTGATCAACCAGATTATCTCCTATTAAATTATTATATTCATCTATGAGATTTTCAGGATTTGAAGGTATATCCTTATCATGAAACCAACCATTAAGGTGATATTTCCTGTCTTTATTTGCCCACTTTTTCATAAGAGCATATTCTTGTTTTGAACCTAATAGAAAAATGTTTCTTTGTTTCATTTTGTATATATATTTAAATATTTAATATTTAAAAATAAGCATATTGAATTAATTAAAAAAATTTTAAAAATTATAACGAAACATTTATTGTTTAATAAAAACGTACCATTTTTATTACTTGCAACAGTAAGTCCCAACCATCTTGTGTTCTTAACTTTTTTCCCTCTGATATTTTTCTCCTATTATAATCTAAGAATATCTGAGGAATATTTTTATTTCGCATAGATAATACCAAAGATAATTCTATATCAATACTAAAATGCTTTGAGGTAAGATTTTCTAATGGTACCCTATCTAAATAAAATGATTTAGCACAACATAGAATATCTCTATGCCTCGAGTTAAAAAATAAATTAAAGCTAGTTGTAAATATACAATTACCAAAACCAGAACTAGATTTGATAAAATTAAAATTTTTAAACCTATATCCCATAACACTATAAACTTTATTCCTTTCATCCAATATCATGAGTTTTGATATTTCTGTTGGATTTAATTCCATATCACCATCAAATAATACTACTTTCTTGTTCTTTGCCTTTGATAGTCCAGTTCTTATGGCGAGGCCTTTTCCTTTATTTTTATTATGGCTAATTAGATTTATAAATTTACAATCATTTAATATTTTTAGGGATTGATCTGTACTTGCATCGTTGATAATTACAATTTCATGTCCAATTTTAGAGTAGTATTCAAGCCCTTCTAATAATTGAGCAATGTAATTTTCCTCATTATAAATCGGGATAATAATAGAATAATATTCCATAAAAAAAAGCGACTTTTTTAAAAGTCGCTTTTTAATTAATTATATTTAAAATAAAGTAAATTAAAAACTATAATCTAATCTTAGACCTAATCCGCCCCAATATGATGCTTCTTCACCTGAATCTTCAAGTTTGGTTGACAAGAATCCTTCAGCACCTATTAGAAGATTAAATGGCAAATTTAAGTTTCTTTTCATCAGCTTTTCTAAAGTAACACCACCAAAACCTCTACCACCTAGACCAGCACCAACAAGACCAACATGGCCCTCATAAAAAAGGAATTTAAATAATGTTAAGTTTCCCCCAATTCCAAGGACTGTGGGACTGTATTCTGGAGAACTTGGTGTCTCACCTGAATAAGACCCAAATGCTAGGCTGACCTCGAGATCAAGAGGTCCTAATTTTAAACCATAAGGGGTTGTAATTATTAAACTAGCTCCAACTGGCGTGTTAAGAATGTACTCACCATTTATCATACCAACACTACCTGTTAGACCCAAACCCCAACCAAGGTTTTCTTTTGCAACAACATCTTCAACAACTTCTTCAACAACTTCTTCCTCACCAACAGTCTCATCAGTGACAGCTTCTTCAGAAGAATCTTCCACCTCTAATCCAAGTTCAGCGGCCATCTTCCTTCTAGCTTCTTCAGAAGCAGCACTAGCGGCAGCATCCAATTCTGCTTCTTCAGCAGCCTGGGCTTCGGCAATTTTTCTTGCTTCTTCTTCTTCTTTTTTACGTTTTGCTTCTGAACGCGCCTCTTTGGCAGCTTTTTCAGCAGCAGCTTCGAT
>MDTB01147257.1_pt1 | contig 47365 bp, 35 predicted proteins | sample 811161 | NCBI WGS metagenome assembly MDTB01 (sample SAMN05326650, study PRJNA326480) | marine metagenome | isolation source: seawater | place: Mediterranean Sea | collected 2009 | reverse complement strand
GCAGGAAAGAATGACAACAAAATATAAGGTGAGGCAATTCCGAGTCCAAAGACGGTGAATACCGCAAACTGGATTACCTTGTTATCCTGCGAAAGCGCAAAAGCCATCACCGCTCCTAGGAAAGGGCCAGAGCAAGGAGTCGCAACGAGAGTGGTTAGGGCTCCGGAGAAAAACGATCCGGAGTAACCTTTCTTCCCCTGTAGATCTCCTCCTACACTTGTCATGCTCGTCCCAATTTCAAAAACCCCATAAAGATTAAGACCCATCAGGAAAAAAACGATAATCATCGTCCCAAGGAAGATTGGGTTGGCTAGTTGCTGCCCCCAATCAAGTTTGAGAGAAATAATAAACGCTGCTAGGATCCACATCGTAATTAGAAGTCCAAGACCGAACACCAAACCATGTAGCTTGATCTTATCTTCATCCTCTCCGGCTTGCGAAACAAAGCCCATGATTTTGAGACCTAATACTGGAAAGACACAGGGCATAAGGTTGAGAATCAGCCCTCCGAGAAAGACCAAACCAAGCGATGAAATAAAGGTCACTTTCTTCTCCTGTTCCCCGCCCAAAAGAACAACCTCGGGCCGGGCGTCCGCATCATAAAGCGCAAGACCGGCTTCGCGGTCCTCCTTGGACGCTTTGATCACTTTTTCGCCCGGACCATTCATCTGCACATCGGCATCCGGAATGAACGCAGCCGCGACCTCCAAGCCAATGGGGCCAAAATCGGCCTGAACAGTCAGTAAGCCGGACAAGCTCTCCTCGACTTCCCCAGCATCAATGAAGAGATCTTCATTCCCTTCATTCCGTGTGAGCGTCACGATGATTTCACTCTTGCCAATCTCAACCTTCTGATTGGCCTGCGAATCAATCTGCTTGTCCGTCGAGAAAAAATAGACCGGCTCACTGAGCTCCAGACCTTCCGGGTAGATAGCCTTTAGCGTAATTACATTACTTTTCTCAGTTGCGAGGAAACCCCATGCCGAACTATCGCTTGGCAGTTTCTCGCCAGCCTCCTCAAAAAGAGCCTCGTCGGCTTCGACCATCAAAGTTTCGTCGCCAGCTTTGATCGTGAAAGAGAACTCCTGATCTCCGAGCATACAAGTCTCATCACATTCCTGCCAATTGAAGCTGCCCTTGATGGTAAAACTCTTGCCCTTATCAAGATTTTCATCAGATCCGATCTCGGTCACGAAGATCGCTTTGCCTTCATATCCATAACCTACCGACTCGACTCCGGTCGATATCGATTTAAAAGCCTTGGGGAGAGGAAACATTAACTCCCCAGCGGTAAATCCATCAGGAAGCTCCCACTCGACGGACGGAGGATCCCCCACTATTCCCGCATTCTTAAAATAGGCATGGAACTTAGGCTGCAGATCTAGAATAAATGCCACCTTAAAAAAATCGCCCGGCTCGATCTGAGTCACCTCTGGCTTAATCGTCGCAGTTGTTTCCTTCGTCAGAAACGCCGGTTCGCCAAAAGGATCTTGCGCAGAAACAAGCGGCGCGAGGATTGCAGTGAAGATAAAAATGAGAAATCGATGCTTCATGGATTCTGACTGATTGTCCATTGGAGCGGCGTGGTAGCCAGTTTCTTCACATTTTTTTTCAAAAGCTCACAATCAATCGGGAAGATTTCGCCTCAGACCCGGTAATAATAACCATCCACCGACTCCAAACTGGAGCCTTACAGACTCTTCCTCCAATCTCTTCCTATGCGACTTACCGTGCACGGAAAGCACTTCCATCTCGATGGAAGACCGCACTTTCTTCGTACCGTCACTTATGGACCCTTTCCTGAGACCTCCGGCCACTCGCCTGAAAAAGACTTACCGCAGATCCGTTCCGCCGGATTCGATTCCGTCCGCGTTTATGCCCTCCCGGATCGCCATCTCCTTGATCACGCCGCTCAAAATAACCTGATCATCATCGCCACTCACGCCTGGGGACACGGTTGTGACTTCATCACGGAGAATCCCAGCCTCCTCGACCAAGCCCGACGCGATCTCACCGCTTGGCTCGAAAGCCACAAAGATCACCCCGGCCTAGGCGCAATTCTCGTTGGAAACGAAATCCCTTCTGACATGGCCCGCTGGATGACTCCGTGGAAAGTCAACCGGGCCCTCGATGGCCTCATCCGCACCTGCCAAAAAGTGGCGGCCGGGATCCCGATCGGCTACGCCAACTTTCCTACCACTGAATACCTCGAGCCACCCTCGGCAGACTTCACTGCCTTCAACATTTACCTCGAAGACGGCGAAGCGCTCGAAAGCTACCTCCCGCGCCTTCACCACCTCGCCGGCGACCGCCCCGTTTACCTCACAGAATTTGGCCTTGATACGAACCGTAATCCCGAAGACGTCCAAGCCGCTCTCCTCCCTACCGCGCTCAAATCCACCCGCGCCGCCGGGTTCGCCGGAGCCACCCTTTACGCTTGGTCGGACCACTGGCTTAACAACGGCCAAACTATGGATGACTGGTCCTTCGGCCTGGTTCGTCGCGATGGCTCCGAAAAACCTGCCCTCACCGCTCTTCGCAAACTTGTCCTCCCCACTCCTCTCCCCTCAAACCCACCTCGCTTCTCCGTCATCATCTGCACCCGCAACGGCGCCGAACGACTCCATGCCTGCCTCGAGGCCTGCCGAAATATCGACTACCCCGACTTTGAAATCATCCTTGTCAACGATGGCTCGACCGATGGCACCGAAACCCTTCTCGATGAACAGGCGAAAATACGCGCCTTTCACCTCGAACCCTCTGGACTCTCCGCCGCGCGAAATCACGGTGCGGCAAAAGCAACCGGCGAAATCCTCGCTTTCACCGATGATGATTGCCTCCCTGACGAACAATGGCTCACTTGGCTTGCCTGCGCTTATTCCGAGTCCAACCATGCTGCGATCGGCGGACCAAACCTTGCTCCAAAACCCAATTCTCTGGTGCTCGCCCTCACCACCGCCGCCCCCGGCGCCCCAACCCATGTCATGATCGATGATCTTACCGCCGAACACCTGCCCGGCTGTCATCTTTCCGTTAAAAAATCCGCCTTCGCGCAAATCGAGGGCTTCGATCCCATCTTTCAGACCGCAGGAGACGACGTCGACTTTTGCTGGCGGCTTCGCGACGCTGGATTCACGCTCGGGTTTTCCGGAGCTTCCTTTGTCTGGCACCACCGCCGGGCCACTCCCTGGAAATATCTTAAACAACAAATGGGCTATGGCCATGCCGAAGCCCTCCTCTTTAAAAAACATCCTCATCGCTTTTCCGAGGGCGGGATCCGCTGGGAAGGCTGCGTCTATCGGGGTATCGCTCTCGGTATCGAACCCGGCGACTTTATCTACTCTGGCCCAACTGGAGAAGCTCCCTACCAATCGCTAGGCAAAATGCTCCGCCAACCTATGCGTGGACTTCACCCCAATTTTGACACCCCCATCACCCGCATTCTCCTCACCCTTCTTAGCTGGCTACAAAGCCACCTTCGTCACTGGAAGCGAAAGCAAAATGGCGGACCATCTGCTCGCAGCCGGTGGCCAGAATCGCCCCTCAAAGATTCTCACCCCACCTCGCGTCTCATCCTGACTCACTCAAATGGCTTGGGCAGACACGAGCTCTACCGACTTCTTCTTAAATACGGATGGCAACCTTGCACCTCGCCCAACTTTGACCTGCAATGCGGAAGCTGTAAACTCCTAGCGGCTACCGAACAAACTGGCAATCCAACCACTCGGACCTTCATTGCACTAAGCCAGCCCTCAAAAGACCTCCTCACCCTTGCCTTCAAAGCAGGATTTACGGCCTCCAATCAAATGAGGGCAAGTTCGCGCTAACCATGAATCAATTTTAAGATTCGTGAGTTGAGCACGCGAATGATCCTTCCTTTTTATGGGTAGGCTGTTTCTCAAAAATATAATTGAGCTCTCTAACCTAGGCCATGTATTTCTAAAGTTACCGAAGCAATAAGACACCTTGTTTTTCAACAAAGTCAAAACTAGCAAGATGAAATTACAGAATTCTAAAACTTCACTATTTGTCGCCCTAACCAGCATCATCGGCCCAACCGGAGCGGCTTCGGGTGATCTTCTGATCTATGAACCTTTCGATTATGAATCAACGGCCGAAATTAACGCAAACGGATTTTTTGGAGACGGTAATCAAGAGGGAGGTTTTGGAGTTGGTATCTGGGGCCAGATTTCCAACGGGGCTGTCGGAACTGCCGCAGCGCCGCCCACCAATGAGGGCGATGTCGCCGACGAAGGAGTGACTTTTACCGACGCTGAAGGCAATGAGCTGCCGGTTGCTGGGAATGCCTACGAACGCCGAGGCAGAGTTGGACAAGTGGCGTGCTTCTCGTCAATTGATGCGGCAGCCACTGCCGGACTGACTGCTGATAATTCGACAATGTGGATGACCTTCCTTTTCCAGGACTTTGGGTTTAGCGGACCTGACTTCGGAATCGGACTCCACTCCGAAAAGATGATTGGTAATGATAATCAGGACCTCGAAGCCCCGGGCTTCGGCGTTGGATTTGGGATTGTTTCCACTGGTGGGCAGGCCCGTAATATTGGCACTGCAGTTTATAATAATGCCGTCAATTTCACCCGCCAGTTTGAAGAAACTCCGACCTTCAATGGCCCCGCAGCGAGCGAAACGTTCTTCCTTGCGATGAAAGTGAACTGGAAACCGGAAGGCACACCAGATGAAATTTTTGTATTTATCATCGCCGATCTAACAACTGAACCCGAAGAGGCCGACGCGGTTGCAAGCGACACTTTCGACTGGGATCTCGCCACCCAACAATCTCTAGACGTCTTCAACTTCAGTGACACTCAGGTGGGATACGTTGACGAAATTCGTGTTGGCAACGCTTACGGAGACGTCGTTGGCGGAACAATCCCATCATCATCTCCTCTTCAGATCACTGAAATTACTTATACCCCAGGTCATCCTTCGGTGTCGCTCACTTGGAATTCTAAAGATGGCATTTCATATGCCGTGAGATACTCACGTGATATGGTCAATTGGGATTTTGACCTTGATGATGCAGTCCTTGGCACAGCCGATTCGACCACTCAAACCTTCAATCTCTCTGAATTTGGAATAGCGAACGAAAAAAAATTATATTTTCGGGTCGAGAAGCAATAACACCGAGAAAGTGGAGGAACCCGGATCATTTGCCGTCTCCGCTCCAATCAAAATTTAATCAAAGGGAGTTGTCGTGCTTGCACTTCAGATCCCTTTTTTGTGTCGCTCCAAAAATCAAAGAGCTTTTTAGATACGAGACCTTAAAGCGCAATTGCAAGAGTCTCGCCACCCACTAAGCTGCCGTCACTACTCCATGAAGAACCTCTTTTTACTTCTCTGTTTGGTTACCTCTTCCCTAGCGGGAGAATGGACCATTCCACTTGCAGGCAATGCCTACCGTAACACACCAGAGCCCGGCAGCGGCATCAACCGTAGCGGAAAACTTGTCTGGTCTAACCCAGAAGACGTTCACTCAATCTACGTCCACCTCAATCAACCCGCCACTTTTGAAGTCGCGCTTCGAGGCGCTGCACGCACACCCGCACGCTGGCAACTGGCTTCAAATGGCCAAAGCTTCAACATCAATGTCAATGGAGCCAAACCAAAAGAAATTTCCGTAGGAAAAATCATGGCTGCAAAAGCAGGATATTTAAGACTCGACCTTTCTGGCCTCAAAAAAACAGGAAAGAACTACGGCGAAATCAGTGATCTGATCCTGCGATCGGACAAGGACGGCCTGCAATTGAATTACGTTAAATCGAACAAAGACAATATGTTCTACTGGGGTCGCCGGGGGCCTTCCGTACATCTTGGCTACCAAGTTCCAAAAGGGAAAACAATTGAGTGGGCTTACAGTGAAATCACTGTCCCAACCGGAGAAGATCCGATCGGTTCCTACTTCATGGCGAACGGTTTTGGACAAGGTTACTTTGGTTTCCAGGTCAAAAGTCCGACCGAACGCTGGGTCCTCTTCTCAGTCTGGAGCCCCTTTAACACCAACGACCCAAATGCCGTCCCAGAAAAAGATCGTGTCACCACGCTAGCCAAAGGAAAAAACGTCCGCGCTCAAAAATTCGGAGGCGAAGGGTCCGGAGGACAGAGCTTTTTGAAATACCCATGGCAGGCCGGAAAAACCTATCGCTTCCTTACCCGCGTCCAACCCAGCGATGACAACACCACCATTTACACCTCCTGGTTTGGCGACAAGGAGACCAATGAATGGCAAATCATTGCCAGCTTCCGACGCCCCAGGACAAACGTCCACCTTACTGGTTTCCACTCTTTCCTCGAAAATTTTTCGGTAAACTACGGATCCGTGAAGCGCTTAGGGCTCTATGGTAATCAATGGGTGTGCGATACCGAGGGAACTTGGCACGAAATCACCCGAGCCCGCTTCACGGCAGATGCCACCGCCCGCGGCGATCACCGCCTCGACTATGCCGGTGGCACTAAAGGCGGCGCCTTTTTTATGAAAAATGGAGGCTTCTTTGACGACCGGATTAAGTTCGATCAATGGTTCGAAAAACCATCCAATCCGAAGACAAAACCGGCCATCAATTTCAAGGATTTACCCAAGGGTGAATCAATCGGAAAATAGGGCTTCTAAATGCCCAAACTCAGGACCGACTCTTGGACTCTGCAACCAAAGCTCAACCCGGATATGCGCACCACTGACTTCCACTACGAACTTCCGCCGGAACTCATTGCCTCACGTCCTCTTGTCGATCGCGAGTCGTCACGTATGATGCTCGTCAATCGCGCCACAAGCGAGATCTCCCACCATCGCTTTAGCGATTTTCCTGACCTCCTTCCACCTGACCACCTCCTCGTTCTCAACGATACGAAAGTCATTCCAGCGCGACTTTTTTCAAATGATGGAAAGGTCGAGCTTGTTCGCACCGATGCCCCCGATCCGAATCACTGGTGGTGCCTAGTTCGCCCGGGAAAAAAGATGAGAGACGGTCGCTCCGTAGAAGTCGGCAAAAGCATAGGAACCGTTATACAAACCAATCACAAAGGAGAACGCCTTATCAAATGGGACACGCCTCCCGATCTCGAAGTGCACGGCCATCTGGCCCTCCCCCACTATATGGAGCGCGAACCAGATAAATCTGACCGCGATCGTTATCAGACCGTCTACGCTAAAGAAGAAGGTGCCATAGCCGCCCCTACGGCTGGACTTCACTTTACTCCTGAACTCCTATCAAAACTCGATCATACCTTTCTGACCCTGCACGTCGGTGTGGGCACCTTTCGCCCCGTCAAAACTGATGACCCTCGTGAGCACGACATGCACTCGGAACGCTACGTTCTCGGTCAGGAAGCTGCAGGTAAAATACAGACCGCCAAAAAAATTGCTGCAGTCGGAACCACTGTGACGCGTGTTCTTGAACACCTCGCGCGAGACCGGCAACTAGAAGCCTGCGACGGCGAAACTGACATCTTCATCTACCCCCCCTATGAATTCAAAGTAATAAGCGCCCTGCAGACGAACTTCCACCTTCCGTGCAGCACCTTAATGATGCTCGTCTCTGCCTTCGCGACCCGCGATCTCATCATGGAAGCTTATGCCAAAGCAGTGGAAGAAAAATACCGTTTTTATTCTTACGGCGACTGCATGTTGATTATCTGAGGATCTTTTGAAACTGCTTTGCATCAATAGTTTTTGATCTTATACAGAGTGACCTTTGTATAATCTCGTTTAAAAGGCCCAATTGATGATCACTAAAGCTCTTCCCATCAAATTTTTCACCTTATATTTTATCACTTCCTCCACATTTGCACTGCTGGGCGCTCCGCCGACTGCCATCCAAACTCCGCACCGTCAGCAAGTGCCGCACACCACCAAGAATGGCAAGCTACTCACCAAGTACGATCCCGAAATTTCATTTTTTCCGATCGGCCAGTGGGGGGTTCCAGAATCGCGCGTTTACAAAGGGATCGACTACCGCTGGCATCATCTAGTCGCGGCAGGATATAACACCGTCTGGCCGTGGGCGATGGGTGGCTACTCTAGTACGGAGCAGTTAGCACAGGCTGCAGAACACGAGCTACAAGTGGTAATCATGCGCCGTCCCAAAGGAGAAGCGCTGCTCCGCATTAAAGACTCACCTAACCTGTTTGGGATCGTCTGGCAGGACGAACCTTTGATCAATTTTGGGGTTGAGCCCGAGAAACAAAAGCCCAAACAAGCCGAATTTCTTGCCTATAAGCAGGAAGTCGCCGAGGTCGCCCCCGACTTACCTGTGTTCGTCAACACCGCATCATGGATGGTAGGCAACGGGCGGGACCCCTGGATCGCTTGGCATAAAATGGGAGATCTAAGTTGCCATGATAACTATGTGATCTGGCCGGAGACGCGATCACTCAATCTAGGATCGTATGGCACCGAAAAAAACGGGATTGCGGATGCGACTTCGTTAGCGGTTAAGGTGACTGAAGGAAAGAAACCGGTGTGGCTGGTCGTTGGCGCCTTTGAAAGCGACACACCACCAAATTCGAAATTCCCATTCCGATACCCTACGCCAATGCAACTCCGTGGGATGGTTTACACCGGCATCATCCATGGAGCGACCGGCATCACCTACTACGCTTGGGATAGCAATATTACCCGTTTCGGGATGGCACCTGATATCCGCACCGAGATCCCTGGCCGTCCGCGTGCAACCACTACTCAAGCCATTACCGCCAAGGCGCTGTGGGAGACCGCCGCCGCGGTTAACCGTGAACTCCAGGAGCTGGCGCCAGCGATCCTGTCCCCTACTGTAGGAGACGAGGCGGGCTACCATGTCTCATTCGAGGGCACCGCGATCACTCCGTCCCCACTTCGCACACTGTTAAAACATAAGCCCAACGGTGGATTTGTTCTGATCACCGTTAACATGGACAATACTGTCATAACCGGCCAATTCGAATTCGATCAATCTCCCGGACAACCGAAATTGATGTTTGGCGGTAAAAACGAGATCCTCCTCGATAAGAACGGCCGATCATTTATCCTCTCCTATGAGCCATTTGAGGTAAAGGTTGTTCAATTTGAATCTCAAGAAGGGAACACCGATTGCAAGTAGTTAGGGTTTCCACTAAAGTATCGACGTGGCGCTTGATCTCACCTCCTTTTTTAAAGATCCCGATTGGTTCCACCGATTTGATGAGCACGTTCTCGCCCAAGGGAAAAAACTCTCATCTCCACGCTTCCTTTCCGCGCTGAATCTCGAGAAAGTCGACGATGGATACCTCCTCACCGGGAGTTGCGACGACCATGACGTGGAGATCAATCTATGGCCAGAGTCCGATTCCCGATGGGAATTCGACTCATCCTGCACCTGCGAATTTGGTCCATTTTGTCCACACGCAGCTGCCGCCTTACTACGCGCCTCCCGACCCAACACTCTAGCGCGCCTCATGCGAGGAGGCGGCACGACAGGATCACCCGCTCAACTCCAAAAAGAAGAGACCGTGGTCTTAAAAGACGACAAAATCTACAAGCCTACCTTTCATCTAGAAGTCGCCGAAGAACCCGCACGCGCGCGCGTAGTCCAGCTCCTCCTTCAAGCACTCAAGATGAAACAACGAGACACCTGGCTCGTAGCTCGTCCTACCGTTCACTATGGCTTGCACACCTTCCCACTCATCAAGACGACCGGAGAATCCCGAGTAACTCGGGATAAGCCCGCCGAATTTCGGGCCATCGAACAGCTCACCAAACTAGGCCTGACCAATCTCTCCACCAATCCGACCTACCGCTTCCTTCTCTCACTCGCTAAAAAACAATCCTCCGAGCTCTCAGTAGAAGGCTGCTGGTTTCCAGATCCCCATCTTTCCACTCCCTCTGTTTATTGGCCTTGGTTTCGAGCCAAGGCTGCACGCATGCTGGCTGAAGCCGAATGGAAAATTAAGATCGATGAAAACTTCGGCCATGATGTTCATGAACTCTGTGATGATGAAATAGAGGCTTCCCTTATCCCCGCTCCGGGAGGCTGGTTCACCCTCTCTGTTGGCATCGACCTTGATGGTGAACGCCTTGATCTCCTTCCCATCCTCACCAGCTTGCTGGACAGTGACACGATCGCACAACTCCAAGAATTAGAGGACGACGAGCTTCATCTCATCTACCTCCCCAACGGAGGAGCTTTGCAGGTACCCGCCGGTCGACTACGGACCATTCTTCATCACCTCGCTGCCCTCACCGATCCCAAGGCGCCCTCACTGCACCCACTCGATGCCACCGCGCTCCTCGAGGACGAGGCCCTTCCTATCGACCCGCCCGCCAAACTCAAAGGCCTCCGCTCCCGCCTCCTGAATAAACAGAAAAAAACGGAGGAATTCATTCAACCCGATGGCTTACATGCCGAACTTCGCGACTACCAAAAAACCGGCACCGAGTGGATGAACTTCCTCTCCAAACATGAACTCAATGGCATTCTGGCAGATGATATGGGGTTGGGAAAAACCCTGCAGACTCTAACCCACATCTTACAACTCAAAGCAAAAGGTAAGGACGGTCCTGTTCTAGTGGTTGCCCCTACATCCGTAGTTCCGAATTGGCTCGCCGAAGCCAAAAAATTTACCCCGTCACTCCGCGCCATCATTCTCCACGGGCCGCAGAGAAAAAAACTCTTCACCCACATTCCGCACGCCGATCTCGTCCTTACCTCTTTCGCCCTTTTACAACGCGACGTCGCCGATCTCAAAAAACACGACTTCCAACTCATCGTTCTTGACGAAGCTCAGCACATCAAAAACCCCTCCGCTAAAGTTAGCCAAGCTGCCTGCGAACTCAAATCCCACCAACGGCTCTGCCTCTCAGGCACTCCAGTCGAAAACAACCTCGGCGAACTCTGGTCACTCTTCCGTTTCCTTATGCCTGGCTTTCTTGGCCCCCTCGAACGCTTTCGCCGGAACTACCAAACCCCCATCGAAAAAGATAATGATGAAGAACGCCGCGAGTTCCTCCGTGCTCGTCTTGGTCCACTCATCCTACGCCGCACCAAAGACCAAGTTGCCACCGAGCTCCCACCTAAAACAATCCTCGTCCACCCTGTCGACCTAAGCTCCGCCCAACGTGACCTTTATGAAACCGTCCGTGCAACCATGGATAAAGAAGTCCGCGACGCGATTGCCGCCCGCGGTTTAGAGCAATCGCAATTCGCCATCCTCGATGCACTCCTCAAGCTCCGTCAAATCTGCTGCCACCCCGCTCTCCTCAAGCTTCAAACCGAAGAAGCAAAAAAGGCAAAGCGATCTGCAAAGCTCGATTATCTTTTTGAACTTCTCGACACCCTCTTTGCGGAAGGCCGCCGCGTCCTGCTATTCTCTCAGTTCACTTCTATGCTCCAATTAATCGAGCGTGAGTTAAACGTCCGAAGACACTCATATCTGAAGCTCACCGGGGAGTCAAAAGACCGTGGCAACTTGGTCAAGCGTTTCCAAAACGAAAATATTCCTATCTTTCTCATCTCCCTTAAGGCCGGCGGAACTGGCCTTAATCTGACTGCTGCCGATACCGTGATCCACTTTGACCCGTGGTGGAATCCAGCGGCTGAAGCACAAGCGACCGACCGAGCTTACCGTATCGGGCAGGACAAACCCGTCTTCGTTCACAAACTCATCTGCTCCGGCACAGTCGAAGATCGCATTCACCAACTTCAGCAAAAGAAAACTCTTCTTGCTGACTCACTCCTCTCTGGGGCCGTTAAAGGCACTCCTGACGCGGATTCCCTCCGTGAACTCCTCAAGCCGCTGACCTAAGAGCAAACGCTCAGTTTCATCTCAGAATTTGAATTTTCCTCTATGGTGTCGAGAAATACAACTCACCTAATGTCCGCTCAATAAAATGTGCTAGGATCCCTCTTACCGTGAAAACTTCTCTGTTTGAACCTCATAACCTTCTTCCTTCGGATGGCAAGGCCATCAATCACGGCCCGATTTTTTCGGTGGAAGAGTCTGATCAATTCTTCACGAAACTCATGTCCGGTGTGCCATGGAGAAGCGATGTCATCAAAATGTTTGGAAAAACCATCACAACCACGCGTAAAGTTGCCTGGGTCGGTGATGGTGGCCTCGACTACACCTACTCCGGGGCCACCAAATGCCCCCTTCCCTGGACGGCTCTTCTCACGGAATTGAAAAATAGAGTAGAGGAGCAAATTGGAGAATCTTTCAATTCCTGCCTTCTTAACCTCTACCACGATGGTGGCGAGGGAATGTCATGGCATCGCGACAACGAATCGACCATCATCCCCCATTCGCCTATTGCTAGTCTGAGTTTTGGTGCAAAGCGACGCTTCCACTTCAAACACATCGAAACCAAAGAGCGCATTACCACCGAACTTGAACACGGCAGCCTCCTTGTCATGGCTGGTGAAATTCAGAGCCATTGGCTCCACGCCCTTCCCAAGAGTAAAGCAATCACCGCGCCCCGTATCAACCTGACCTTCCGGCAAATGAAACCCTCATAGGATCGGCTCTCATCAACCTTTAAGAACACCTCGTTCAAAGGAAGATTAAATCGTCACTCAAGCTAATCGCACTTAAGAAAAGACAATTTACTACCGCTTTGAAATTATCAAGATAGCTTCTTTCCAATGTCTAATCTTTCTCCTCTCTGGCAATTTGGGATTTCCGATTTTTCAACGAGTGAACCACTCAAAAACGGTGAGCTAATTGTGGCCAATGGTCTTGATTTCATTGAACCTGGCCTCGCAAAAGCAGCCGAAATGTCCGAGGAAGATTTCCTTACAGCAGCAGCCCGGCTCAAAACCGCTGACGTGCCTGTCCTTTCGGCCAACTGGTTCCTTCCCCCAAGTCTAAAGGTCGTCGGCCCCGAAGTTGATGATGAAAAATCCCTCGACTTTTTACAACTCGCCCTTGGCCGAGCTGCCCATCTCGGAGCTAAAGCTGTCGTTTTTGGAAGCCCGGGCTCACGTTCTATCCCAACTGGATGGGCTGAATTAGAAGCTCACAACCAAATGATTCGATTCTGTCGAATGGCTGCCGAAGTCATTAAAGAGAACCACTTTGACCTCCGAATTGCCGTCGAGCATGTCAACCACACCGAAACCAACTTTCTCAACACCTTTGCACAGGCTCTTGCCATCACCCGCGAAATCGACCGCCCCGAAATTGGTCTAGCAGCCGACTTCTATCACTTTGCGATGGAAGGAGAAGGAAGCGATGTGATGCGAGAAGCCGCCGACTTGATCTGCGCAGTCCAGCTCGCCAACCCTAACGGTCGCTGTTTCCCAAAACCTGAAGCCGATATTCCTGGAATTAACGCCTTCTTTGAACATCTAGCCGGGATTGGATATCGGGGTGGAGTTTCGGTAGAAGCTACGGTTGGTAATGACTTCGCGGCCGACTGCGTGGCCGCGGCCCAATTTTTTGAAAACCACTGCCGCTAGCTCGCGTTAATTGGAGATGCGCGCTCTTTCGCTCACACTCTTTGGGATTACCTTGGCCTCAGCTGATCCACTCACCTTCAATACCACTCCTCTTGGGCAAAAAGATCGCCCCATCATTCTACGGACCTACGTTCCCGATCCAGGACTGGATCCAGCAGTCCTTTCGAATCATGGCGAAGCCTCCAAATCGCCCAAATACAGCCCCAATAGTGGTCGTGACGTTGGGGGAGAATACCGTATGATGAAAGTCATTCCCGCGGCGATTGCCGTAAACCACGGACCTGCACTTTCCTACGTTTGGGACACCACTGAATGCCGACTCCTTTATAGCTGGCAGGGCGGGTTTCTCGACCTCTATCCCTACTGGGGTGAGGAAAATCGGGGTGGACGACGTTCTTTCGACTACGCCGCCCGCCTTGTCGGAAACCTTTTTTACATGGCTCAACCCATCAAAAGAGAGAAGCCCACCTTCATCGGATATGACCTCTCGGATCAGGGAGTTCCTACCTTCCACTACAAGCTCGGTAACACTAAATACGCCGAAACCATTCTCCCGAACGATCAACAGTATTCCTTCGTAATCGATCAAGGCTCCAAAGAATCGACGATCAAAGGCCACCTGATTTCAAAACACCAAGGCTTTGATCGAAATCTAAAAATCAAATCCGCTACCGCAAAGGCCGGACAACAAGTCTTCAGCGCATATGGATGTATCGCTTGTCATTCCACCGATGGATCGAAAGGCCATGGCCCTAGCCTAAAACAACTCGCCGGATCAACCCGGCCTATCGAGGGAAGCGACCCCGTTCGTGCAGACGCCGCCTATCTCATCGAATCCATTAAGAATCCCAACGCTAAAACCGCAAAAGGATTTCCGCCCGGCTACATGCCCCCTTACCAGCTCAAGGACAAGGAAATCAAATCCCTAGTGCTCTACATTCAATCTCTCGCCAAATGAAACACTCTCTCCTTTTCATCCTCCTCTCTACTCCTCTCCTCGCAGCTTCCTACAAAGTTGAGGATATCAAATTTCCTCCCAGCGTTCCCCCAGAAGTAGGTGGGATTGACTTCGCGCCTGACGGCACACTCTTCGTGGTTCTGCGTCGTGGCGATGTCATGCGCGCAACACCCGCCGCCGACCCTACTCAGTGGAAATGGAAACTTTTTGCCACTGGCTTTCACAACGGCTGCGGTATCGATGCTGTTTCGCGTGACAAGGTTCGTGTCACCCAAATGGCCGACTTCACCGAAGCCACCGATACCAATAACGATGGTATCGCCGATCAATACCGCATCTTCGCGGCCGGCTGGGGTCTTTCCGGAAACTACCACGAAACCAACACCATCGCTGAAGACGGTAAAGGTGGATACTATATTGCCATCGGCACCGCCTCACACAATGGGCCCACCGCCGAACACACCCTTGGCGAGTATTCTAAATTCGGGCGGCGCGGCCGAAACTTCGCCTCCGTGAAATGGCGCGGTTGCACTCTCTATTGTGATTCGAAAGGAAACCTCTCACCCTTTTGCTTTGGCTTCCGAATGCACAACGGCATCCACCAAGATTCTTCCGGCAACCTGTGGTGTGGCGATAATCAAGGCGATTGGCGGGCCACCACTCCACTCTATCACCTAAAAAAGGGTAATTTTTACGGCCACCCCAGCGCACTCGTTTGGGATGAACGCTGGCCCGAGGGCAAGGATCCACTCCACACCTACCGCGAAGATCTCGAGGCCTACAACGAACACCGTACTTGGCCTTCGGTGCAAATTCCTCACAGCGAAATGAATCGCTCAGCTGGCGAACCTCACGAAATCCCCAAAAACTTCCCTCACTTTCCCGGCCAGATGCTCTTGCCCGATAACAACAGTAAACGCATCACGCGTATCATGCTAGAGAAGGTTAATGGCAAGTTCCAAGGAGCCTGCACCCACTTTCTTAATGGTGGAGGTCTTCGAAGCGGAAACCACCGCATCCGTTTCAGCTCGGACCAACAGCAAATCTATATTGGACAAACTGTCCGCGGCTGGGGAAAAGAAGCGGAAGGACTGCAACGCATCACCCCGAGCGGTAAAGAACCCTTCGACATCACCGCCTTCAACATCACTCCACAAGGCTTCAAAATAACCTTTACCCGTGAACTTGAGAGAGAGCTAGCCACGAAAGATCTCAAGTTCAAATCCTTCACATATCAATCGAAGTGGACCTACGGGTCACCTCAGGAAAATAGGATCGATAACAAAGTTGAGAGTGTTAGACGCCTCAGCCCTAAAACCGTCGAAGTGACGCTGGATAGATTCAAACCGGGCCGAGTTTACCAACTCGACCTTGAGGAACTAAAATCAAAAGAAGGCGATAAAATTCAAAATCAACTTTTCTACTACACCGCCAACCAGCTTCCCTAAATTCTGGAAATTAGCCAAACAGACGGCAGAAATTTCTACTCCAAAATTATACCAAGCCCCTCATCGTTCCCGTTGAGGTTGCAAATTTCTCAGCTTCCATCCCAAGGTTTTGCAACATGGAAAGGTAAAGGTTCGGCAACGGATAATTGTTAGTATTACTGAAGCCGAGGTGCTGACCATGATTGTAACCGCCGCCAGCAAAGAGAACTGGCATGTTACGGTTATCATGCGAAGAGGCATTTCCAAGATTTGAAGTCAGGAGAACCATAGTGTCATCAATCAGGTTCGCACCCTGAAGTTTCCGAAGAAAATCACCCCAACGATCAACGGTGGCTTGCTCTACGATGGCAAGCTGATCGAGCTTTTCACCGCTCTGTCCGTGGTGCGAAAGCGAGTGGTAGGATTCATCAACACCTTCAAACGCACGCACCGAAGTATCAGGACAATGAAGGGTAACGAAGCGAGTCGAGTCAGTTTGGAGAGACAAGAAGACTGTATCGAGAAAGGCGCGCATAATGTCGGGCGCATTATTACGGTCCGGTTTGGTAGGCTCCTTCCCCACATTAGGCTTAGGTTTATCGACCCAAGCTTCGTTAGCCTGTAGGCGAAGCTCAAGCTCACGAACCGATGTAAACCACTCGTCGAGCTTCTCGCGGTCTCCGGGACCGACCTCCCGCTCGAGCGCTTTGGTCTCAGAACGAACGATGTCCATAATAGATTTGCCACCGCGAGCAATATCACGCTGACGTTTCTTAACATCTGGTGAATCATTGACGAAGAGAGCGGTAAAAAGTTTTTTGGGGTCGTCAATGGCCGGAATCATAGCGCCACTCTCTGAATAAGACGGCGACCGCTGGCTCGAGGTGCTTAGCACCAATGAGGGAAAGCGAGTCTCATCTCCCATGTATTTGGCCATCTGCTGATCAAGCGAAATCGTATTTTTGCTATTACTGCCGCGCCCCATTGGGCAGGCCGAAAAAATGGAAGCTTCAGCAGTGTGTCCGCCTTTCACGCCGGGATGAGAAGTCCCTGAAATTACAGTGAACTTGTCTCGAATGTCCTGTAAGGACTTGAGGTAGGGAGAAGGGGTGTAACCATGACCCTTATCCTTGGGAACGAGGTAGGGATTATGCAATCCTAAGCGAAGAGAAACGCCAACAAAACGCTTGGGAATAGCAGGCACAGAGGCCCCGAAGGCTGGCGACATAGCATCAAGCATAGGCAGGCCGATTGCAATCCCGGCTTGCTTTAGGACAGTGCGGCGGGGAAGGGCTTTGCGAGTAGAAATATACACGAAGATAAATACTCTTACTTATTTAGAAAAATTTCGCTACTTAGAGCGGCTTGGATAATACTCTGGAGTCCATACCCTTTTTTGGAGGTCTTGACAACAATCTGTTCGAGATGCGGACGGTCACTAAATTTAAAAGAGCCTCCGGTAGCATAACTCAAAACTTGCTTTACGAAAGCGTATGTTAAAATTTCAGGGCGTTTTAGGTAAATTGCCCGCCAAGAATCGAAGGCCTTAAAGCGAATGCCATCTGGTGTGATTCCCGAAGGATCGACCCTGGCCGAGTTCGTTTTACTTCCATAAGCGATCCGGTATTGCCCGATAGGATCATAACTTTCGAGCGCAAATCCAGACGGATCAATCTTGTCGTGACAACTCGCACAAGACGTCGAGTTGGTGTGCTTGGCGAGTTGATCGCGGATGGAAACCGCACCGCGGATATCTGGTTCAATTGCGGGGACACTTTCCGGTGGCGGAGGAATGTGACGACCCAAAATTCGCTCATTCACCCAGACTCCACGAAGAACTGGAGAGGTCACTGAACCATCAGCAGTGACCTTAAGAATGGAGGCTTGAGTGAGGAGGCCAGACCGATGATCAGATTCAAGTCCCACTCTTTGCAAACCCCCACCAGGAATCAACTTAATCCCTCGCAACTTATAGTGATCGCGGAGACGGGTGTTTAGAAAGCCTATGTCTGATTTCAAAAGCTGGGTGACAGGGCGATCTTCTGCAATGAGCTCTGCTACAAAAGCCTGAGTTTCAGCTTTAAGCGATTGCTGTAGTGGAAGATCAAAATTCCGAAAGCGAGCTGGGTCCAGCTGGGTGGCATCGATATCGCGGAGATCCAACCATTGATCAGTGAAATCCTCGATAAAACGCGACGATCTTTCGTGAGCAAGGAGTCGTTCAATTTGCCCTCGGAACACCTCTGGCTTGCGAAGTCTCCCCTCGTTAGCGAGTTTGAGCAACTGTCTATCGGGGAGGGTTTTCCAAAGTAAGAAACTCAAACGAGCTGCAATTGCATGGTCATCAAGAGGCCCGGGCTTCTCGACGAAAGTCAAAAACTTTGGCGAACATAAAATGGCATGGTAAGCCGAACGAAGTGCTTCCGGAACCGAATCACCTGACTTGAGTTGATCTGTCGCGAGTTGCTCGTAGGGAGCGATCTGCTGCTTCGTGACGGGACGCCGGAACGCACGTGAAGCGAAGCTACTGATAAGCTTAGAGAGCGCTGGGCCAGGTATCGTTTTAAGCTCCTCGAGATCGAAATCGCCAAAGAGATTAGAGTGGACCTGCTGTCGATTACCAGCAGGATAAATCCGCTCCATGATGATCTTGTCAAATCGGAATCCGGCGAATCCCATTTCCTGAAAATTACGACCTTTAAAAGAGAAACTCCCACCCGGACTTGGGAGGCTTTTTAAACTAGCCTCATTCGGCTTGAAGACCAACATATGGTCTTTCTGCATCCACCCCTCAAAAGTTTTCGTTTTAGAATGCTTGGTGGCTTCGACGATACCAAGAGGATAAAGAAGAGGTTCGTTGGAATATCCGGAACCAGTCTGAAGTGTCCCCCAAAGGTAACCATCGGAGCCCGGATTAACGGCATCAAGATCATGAATCGTAATCCGGTACCAGCCGTTATTTGGTACACGAGTCTGGGTAATACGACCAGCAAACTGCATCTGGGAGTGCCACGAAATTGCCTTTCCTTTCCAAAGCTGGGGACCTCGGTTGTTGCCACCACCGTAATTGGTGATGTCCTTCGCTGCATATTCGCGGTGAAACTGCTTGTCCCCCTCTAAGGCACGCGCAAATGCTTCATCGAGCGCTTGCGCGCTGACACGGAGATAATTATCGAGGTGGAAGTGAGAAATTTGCTGGGTTTCAGCATTTGTGGTGAACCCTTCTTCAGCATCAGCGGTTAATTCACCCGCAAGCGGGATATCAATACCAAGAAGGTCGTGAAGAGAATTCTCATACTCCCGAGCTGTGAGCCGGCGAGCATGAACTCGACCCGCCTTTCTGAGATCCTTGCGGTCGGCTTCGATTAAAGGAATTTCAAGCTTTTCTAAAAAGCCCGCAATCGCCTCAGCATCAGGACGTTTTTTCTTTTTCGGCGGCATCTCACCGTCCTCAACTCGCTGAAAGACAGATTCCCAGTAAGCTCGATTTTCAGGGTTTTCAGGGTCAAACTTAAGATCAAGAAGATTCAAACCACCCTCATTATCGATATCGTCATGACAATCATAACAATGCTGCTCAAGAAAAACTTCGACATCCTTACGAACGTTAGCGTGGAGGCAGGTCGCGAGAGCTGAGAAGAAAAAAAGAAAACGCATCTAGGAATTTCGGTCAGCAAACTTTACGCCGGATTTTCAGCCTAACTTTCGCCCGTGAACTTTTATCAAGCTCCAATTGGTTTCTTTAAATTTCCGCGCTCGGTAAGCAGAGCTTCTCTTTTAGCTAGTCCTCGCTTATTTATATTAAGTCGTGTTCGGAAACCTTTTCCAATGGACAGTTCTCCGTCCCATTATAAAAACTCTCACCAGAATACTGGTGGGGCTAATCGCGATCCCACTTTTCCGGCTTGTGGTCCACAAAAGTGGGCGTATTGCGAAACTCGAAGCCGAGCTAGAAAAGGACCTTGAAGAATGGTTCCGTGCCGCACTTATTCTTCTCGTGGCCACCGCCAATATGGAGCACCTGATTTTCGGCTGGGTTCCATTTGATCTCTTGGGAGACGAGAGATGGGTAGGAGCTTTTTTCCGACTTCTCCTCGTCGTCGGTGTGATCGAACTTATGCCTGATCAAGCCCTCTTCTCAGTGCTGCACTCCGGTCCGCTCAATCTTCCCATTGGCAAGCGGCTATTTCATAATCTTTGGAATGATCGGACTGATTGGATTAAAAAAATCGGCGCGGTTCACCTCAATCGATCCAGCCCAGTCTTTGCAATGATGTCGGCCATCTTCGGTGGCGAGCCCGATGCACCCGGTACTTCCATCGGTTGGATTTGCTATGTCCTCGCCATTGTTCAATACCTTATCATTGCTCTCATCACTTCGGCCGACAAAGCAGGAGAGTTACTAGAAAAATATGATAAGGCGATCGGCGAGCAACGCAAAGATCTCGTCGATGAATTTACTAAGGAAGACAAGCCCCTTTCTAAAGCTGAAATTCCTTCGCAATCATCTTGAGAAATTTCTCTTTAGATGATGCTAATCCATGCATCGTTTTATTACCCCTTATCATTAACTTTGGCATCTCCATTTTTTTGCTGGAAAGCACGCGATAGTCTTCAAGATTGGATTTTAGAACGTTTTCAATCCAAGGGTCCTTAAGCGCCTCCTCCAGCTTTTCAACTGCAATAATCTCGTGAAGCTCGGCCCTAGCACTAAATTCGGAATGAGGCGGTCGTTGGAAAAGGATCTCATGAGCGGCTTCGAATGATTCGGGCTGCGCCCGCCAGACCGCCAAGCCCAAACGAGCCAATTCGCAAGCATGCTCATGGTCATTTCCAGCGCTTACATAGGGATTACATGCTCGATTCAGTGGCGTCGGCAAAACAATCACTGCGACTTGGCCGGGATACGTCTGCATTAATACAGCTAAATCCTCTTCCATCGTGCGACACGACTGACAAGTGTAATCAAAGTATTTTACAAGGATGTGCTTCGCATCCGGAGACCCTATCAAAGGCACCGATCCAAGCCGGTAAGTTTTCACCACCCGCCCGGTAGCATCCTTAAAGTCCACCACTCTCCCTTTTCCTTCATTATGCGCCTTTACTCCCTCTCTTTTTTCAATGCCAGCTTCTGAGGTGAATACATAACTCTTCGGCTTGGGTCCGTAAATTTGGCCAAGAATCAATAACGTCATAAGCAACAAAGGAACCATAATAAAGGTTGGTTTGAAAGGTGCTCTCGCCTTCCAAAAAATGGCTCCGGCAGTAAAGAGGCCAATCAAATGAGTCGTAAAACACCAAGGGCAAAACGATTTGATAACGAAGCCCTGTAGTCCCATAAACCAAGCAGCTGCCATGATCAAAAGAAAGGCCGCCATTGTCAGGGTCGACTTCGAAACTTTGTAAGTCAGAACGATGAGCCCAAGATAAAAGCAGGCTGATACCACGCTTACCGGAATGAGCACCCACTGGGACCATTGGGAACCGAGAACATTGGAGCAGCCCCCTTCGCCACCACAACCCACCACCGAGGTAATTTGACCCGTCAGTTTCATCCACACCAAGTAGGCACTGACTCCAAATCCAAAGAGAGCAAGAGTCCGAATAACAGTCATAGGAGAGCTTGTTCACATTCTGTACACAACTCACGTATTTTTCTCGAATTTACATTTCTTATCTCCTGCCCTCTCACTAGATCATCTGTATGACATTAAAGTTGAATTTTGAGACCGTCCAAATCGCTGGATTGGTCCTCGCGAAGATTGGAAATCCCTCGCGCGACGAACCGCTACAAACATCCAAACAACTTTTTAAAGTGAGCGACGAGGACCAAGACCTCCTCTGTCCTATTTTTCTGAAACCTTTCCGGAATCTCGTCGGCCAGCGCTTCACCCATCACAGCTCGCTGGACAAAAACGAGATCAATACCAGCGTCAAAACGATCTTTGAAAATACCGATACACTCCTCAAGCAAGGATGCGAAATTGCCGAGCGTCTTTACTCAAAATCCTCGCACCCAAATATCAAGTCCGGAGATCTCTGTATCTCACTCATTAACTCCATCGATCTCGATGGTGAGATGAAACGAGCCATCTGCATTCTTAAATCCGAGAGTATGACTCCTTTCCTCAGTATCGCAACCCGTGACGGAGACCTCCAGCTTGAAACCGAACAAGGCATCAACCCTGAAAAAATCGATAAAGGATGCCTCATCGTTGAGCACCTCGAAAAGAAAGGATTCTACGTTCTCACCTTTGACCGCGCAGGATCTGAGTCCCGCTTTTGGGTGCGTGATTTCCTAGGCGTTCGCCCTATCCCTGACTCCGCTCTGCTGAGTAAACGAGTCGCCGAAATGGCCGTTACGGCCGTCTCACCTGCAGGAGTGGCAGAAGATAGCCCGCCTTGGGATGTTAACGAACCCGCTCAAGAAGCCCTTTCCTACCTCCGCGATCAAAAACAATTTAGCCTTCAGGAATTTGAAGAAAACGCCCTGCGCACCGAAGCTGCGAAGAGTCGATTCTCAGAAGAACGTCAGCGGCTTGAAGAGGAAGAAGGGATCAAGCTCGAGGAAAACTTCGACATCTCAAAACGCGATATTACCAAGGCTAAGAAGCTCATGAAACGCATGATGAAATTGGACACCGGAGTCGAACTTCGCCTCAGTCCAAAAGTCGTGGATAAGCCCGAAGATGTTCTCGAAAAAGGCTTCGATGAAGAACGTAAAATGAGCTTTATTAAGGTCTATTTCAACGAGGACCTCGCATAGCCACGAACTCCTTTAAGGCAAAGCTAGAGAGCCGAAAAGGATCATTTGGCCAAATTAAGTTTTCCTTTTCTGAGGATCACGCTTGGCCCAGCGATACCTCAACCCAATCGTAATTGATACCAGCACGATTGGGAGACATCCCGAAGCGATCCGGTGGGCAATCCATTGATGTGCCACATCGTCCTGGACACTTTGACTGAATTCATCTTCTAAAAAGGCTTCCTGTAAGGCCGCCAAGGTCATCAAAAAAGAAAGCCCGCCCGCAAGGACAATAACCACAACCATCCCAAGTTTAGAAGTAACGCGGAAAGCAGCATAAGCCAAAGGTGCGGACAAAATACTTGCAAAAAACCACCAAGTGCTTGCCGTTTCCATTTTGTCAGTGATCTCTGCAAGCATCCACCAAAACAACCGCCGCGACCAAACCCACTTGTCTTAAAATGAGAGCTCTCAATTCCAACTTCTTTTTTTGATAGTCCTTACTTATGACGACATCCCGAAAGACCGGGTCGTCTGCACCGCCGTAATTATTCCCGCGCTCCGCAGGATCAACTTCTATCTCCAAAATCTAATACACGAAGATATGGAGAAAAATTTAGAAGGAATTCCATACGTCATTCATAATATTGGTGACGGCACTTCAGAAGATAATAAACTTTTTTACTTTTAAACTCACTGGCCACTATCCTTGATTTAAGAACTAATGTGCAACGCTTTTAATACTGCCAAAAAGCCCGAAAACATTCGGGAGGCTATCAATGAAGTTGGCAGCAAGTTAATCCGCCGAACGGATCAAGCTCACGTCAAACTTCCAACCGGTGAACTAGTCCCTATGAAATGGGGCTTTCAGCGCAAAGGACTTGGCGTAGTAAACAACACCCGTAGCGATAATCTTGAAAGTCTGATGTGGAAGGAGGCGATCGAGAACCGACGGTGCCTCATCCCGGCTCTCTCCTACTACGAATGGAGCGGTCCAAAAGGGACTAAGCAAACTCACCTTTTTCGGAGCCCCAATCACGATTACCTTTGGATCGCGGGCCTCTGGGAAGAAAGTACGGAGGTCGGCCCATGCTTCTCCATGCTCACTACTGAGGCAAACTCCTTGGTCTCACCGATTCACCATCGCATGCCGGCAATTGTGACCGAAAATGATCACGAAAAATTTCTTCTTGAAGGACTTAAATTCTTCGAGCCGCCCCCTGAATTATTAATAACGGAGAGAGCCGCCAATCCACTGCTCAAGATAAAACCTTCCCATATTCAAGATGAACTATTTTGATTCAAACGGAAACAAACTCGCCCACTTACCCTAGGTATGCGGTAGCGGTGAATTAGGCTTAACTGCCCTTGCAGGGTAAGGATTCCCTTTTCTAAAAACCAACATTTCTCCACGAGTTTCCTCAGACACAAAGGACTCATCAATCTTCCCATCAACGTTTCGAATCTTGCCGAGGTCCAGCTTCAGATGCTTGGCAAGAAAGGGATAAGCCGCCATCCTCTTTGACTCACCATAGTCGTGCTTCTCTTGCGGAAAATGAGCGTTTGCGACCAACTCCTTATGACCGAAAAGTCCGTATATGTGTTGCACGTGCGGGAACTCGACTTTTGGAGTATTTACGGTCCAATCGGAACCATTCGAAATGAGCAGCTGCGGACGAGGCGCCGCCATCGCGGCGATTTCAACGTTGTTAGTAAGATGGTTTTTACCGTGATGGACCGGCATACCACTCTCACAAACACAGCCTCCAAAAAAGTGGGCCGAAACTTGGCAAACTGGCACGCTGACGGCAATCCGCTCATCAATTGCAGCAAGAATGAAAGTCTGAGTTCCTCCGCCAGAACAACCGGTCATGCCAATCCGCCCAGCATCAACATCAGGGAGCGACAAAATAAGGTCAAGAGCTCGCATGCTATTCCACGTTTGTAATCTCAAGACTTCCGGTGTCTTGCGGTGGTCCCAACCCGCTTCTTTCCAGTCCCCATAACCAACCATGTCATAGAGAAAGACCTTGGCACCCATCCGTGCAAATGCAGCACATCTCGCCTGTCGACTCGCTTTAAAACGGCCACCATGACCATGCGGACAAAGCAGCCCCGCGTAAGACTCAAACTTTTCAGTCGACTGATAAAGTGTTCCCGTAACAAAGAAACCCGGAGAACTTTCAAAGGCAACGCTCTCAGCTGTGTAGCCATCGTATGTCCGTTTATTGGAATACTTGGGGTTAAGAGAAGTTTTAGCTGGAAGTTGAGTCAGCTTCGCACCTTCAAGAATCCCGCTAAGCAGCCGCTTTTTCCTCTTTTGCCAAGCCAACAAATCTGGATAACTTTTCTTAAGCTTGGTAAGCTCCGCCTTCGCCTCTGCTGGACTATGGGCATGCCCAACCCGCAACCGTATCTCGGCACTGAGAGACATAGAAGAAACGGCAAAAACAGCTACAGTAATAATTGAACTGATATTCATGTTAGGAGGAAATAGCAGATTAAAGAGGTCATTACCAGTAGTCGGCTGCTACAATTACAGCTGCTATTTCTTTCTCCAAATATTCATCGACTTATTGGCTTTCCAACTTTGCTGACTTGTCGGAACGGTGGGCGAAACAAAAGTGGCTGCCGGCTGCCATGAAAACGGAAACCCGGAGACAAGCGAGCAAACTGCTACTCACCTTTCTTTTCTTCCGACTCTTTAGACGGCTTTTGCTCACCCTCTTTCTTCTGAGTCGTCCCCGCACCTTTGGCAGGAACAAACTTCAAAGCTGTTCCATTGATACAATAACGTTTGTCGGTCGGCGTGTTAAAGCCTTCTCCAGTAAATACATGACCGAGATGACCACCACAAACAGCGCAGATCACTTCAGTCCGAACCATGAAGCCACTCCGGTCAATTCTGGTCTTCACGTTTTTAGCTTTAGATGGATCGAAAAATGAAGGCCAGCCACAATTAGAATCGAACTTCTCTTTCGATGAAAAAAGCTCGGTCCCACAACCAGCACAATGATAGGTTCCACCACCTTGGGCCTTGAACTCCTTGTAAATTTGCCCATTCGAGCGCTCGGTCCCAGCCTGACGTAAGATCCGATATTGCTCCGGAGTAAGACGTTTCTTCCACTCTTCATCAGTCAGCTTCATTGCATCCTCTCTAGCCATCGCCTTGGGCACCTCTTTGGCTACCGGCATCACCGATTTAGTCTTATCTTGCGCATAAACGTAGATCCCAAATCCGAGAGCGGCAACCACCGCGAGGAAAATTCCTTTTTTCATAGCAGAAAGGATCCTAGCCCATTTGTGAACATTTTTCAAACTGAACCGACACAATAGAAAAATTTCCCCAAAATCTGGCTTGGCCGACTTTTTCCATTTTCGTGATAAAGCTTTTCTCAAAAATGTGTATTTTCTCCCTATGAAAACATTCTTGCTTGGATTCTCCCTTCTGGTCACTCCTCTCTTCGCCGCTCCTCCCGAAGGATCCACCTCTCTTTTCAATGGCAAGAACTTCAACGGCTGGTGGGGGGCAGCCACCGAGAACCCCGCAGGATACCTCGCTCTCCCAGCAGAAAAACTTGCTGCAAAGAAAAAGAAGAGCCTCGAAAATATCGCAAAGCACTGGAAAGTCAGCGATGGCATTATCCACAACGACGGCCACGGACTCTTCCTCACTACTGAAAAAAACTACTCAGACTTCGAACTTAGCCTCGAATTCAAACTCGACCCCAAGGCCGACAGCGGCATTTACCTTCGTGGCATTCCCCAAGTCCAACTTTGGGACACTACCGAAGCAGGGGGCAGCTGGAAACATGGCGCTAAGAAGGGTTCAGGCGGCCTTTGGAACAATCCCAAAGGCACTCCCGGCCGAGAGCCACTCGTTCACGCCGACAAACCGGTAGGCGAATGGAACGCTATCGTTATCAAGCTAGTTGGCGAAAAAGTAACAATCTATCTCAACGAAAAACTCATCGTTGATCAGGCCAAACTTTATAACTATTTCGATAAAAAGGGCCCACTTCCAAAAGCCGGACCAATCCAATTACAGACCCACGGAGCTCCCGTTCAGTGGCGTAACATCTACGTAAAAGAGCTCTAGCCGCAGGTAACTCGACCACGAGTCAGGCACGATTGGGGGAGGGCCCTGATTCGTGCCTTTTTATTTTTAAGACTCCAGCCAGAATCACGCCACAATGAAGATCAAACGACATCAATTGGTCATTGCCGCCCTTATCATTTTGGGCGTCACCTTTCTTGTCATCGGGGTCTTTCATCAAAAAGAGCCCATCAAATATTTCGCCTACTCGCTGCGAACCTGGCAGGAGGCCGATTCAGTTGCAGGTTATCCCATCCCAACCGCTTATGATGAAGATGGCAGCCCAACCGAATTCAAAACAACAAAATTTCAACCTAACCTTAGCACCATGTCACCCATGGAGCTCTACCGCCTCCCAACCGCCCGAGGGTTTACAGAATCAAATAGTGATGACGCTCAGGCTGCTGGCACTGGGCTGGTTCTTTTCACGGGAAATCCAGATGGCTACGACGGAAAGGCCGTTCTTCTTGGCCACCGCCTTCCCGACAAATCGATTGTGCAAACTTTCTATACCGGCCTTACAAAAATCGACGTGAAAGTCGGACAACATGTCCCACGTGCCACAACACTTGGCACGGGAGGCCAACTCTTCGAAATTAGAGCTGGTTCATCAATCGATATCGCCAAAGAAACATTTGGAGAGTTTACCATGAACTCTCAAGAGAAGCCTCCCGCACCCAACCGAATCCCTCTTGGCGAGTTTTTTTCCAAACATCAACTCAAAGAAGCCGAGACCGACCCGCTTGAGATCATCCGCCAAAAAGAATTGGAGAACGCCCGCAACGAGCTTGAAATCGGAGTTCGCTTCGGGGAAAAGAAGGCAAGAGATCGGCAAAAAGGCGCTGTAACAAACTAGCGCCCCTGTGCAAGGCGATCAGCGAGAACATCCGGAAGGCCCGCAGCACGAATTTTGTCTTGGGTCGCAAGGATATCATACTCGACTCGCCGGAAAGTCACCGTTGAACTGGGCATGTCATAAATAACGTAACAGGCACGCCAATCGCCATCACGAGGCTGACCGACAGATCCGGTGTTAATGAAATATTTCATCCCAGATTCGATGATTACCTTGTCAGCCTCAACTTCCGACACTTTTGCATCACGAACAAAAACCCGAGGCACATGAGTATGGCCGTGAAAACAGAGATTCGTAAACTGATAAGAAAAGTTCGAAATCGCATCAAACTTGTTAGTTACATAATTCCACGACTGCGGTTGATCCAGTGTCGAGTGGACGACCGTAAAAGTTTCTACCTGCCGAACCATTCTGATTCTGCGAAGCCAATCCCGCTGCTCATCTGTAAGCTGTTCCCTAGTCCACTTTAGCGCAGAGGCCGCCACCGGATTCATACTATCCAGACCATGATTGCCCGAAGCGTCTTCATCATGGTTTCCTTTTACCACTGGCCAGTTATTTTCGCGCACCCGTTCCAGACAAGCCGAAGGATCTGCGTTGTAGCCAACAATGTCACCCATACAAACGTGGTCAGTACAACCCTGTTCCCCAGCGTCCGCTAAGACGGCGTCGAGGGCCTCCAAGTTGGCGTGAATATCTCCGAACAGGGCGATGCGCATAACCGAGGCTGAAATCTTAGCAATTACTAGACACTCGCCAACTGTAAAATTTAGGATCCACTCTGATTTTGAGCTCCCCTCTTCCGCCCTTCATTCACCGCGACGAGCCATCTCTATCTCTCTTTTCAAGCTCCCTCTTCCAGACACTAGGATAGAGCGGTCGTTTGGGTTCGGTCACGTAAGGGTTGAGTGAATCGGGAACCTTCAGTTTATCGATCAACTGCTTCATGAGCACCTCGTAATTCCCTGCGTAATAACCATCATTTTTAATCCTATTCCAGTAATTATAGAGATCTTCATAGGCCTTTTCGGGGTTATTATAAACCACATCTACGGGGGGGCGAAGAGCACCATCAGGAAGCTCAGGGTTACTCCCAAGAATCAACATGAGGACGCGAAACGTGGGGATGGAAAAATTACGAGGATCTGAGACGCTCACCAACCTTACCATTTCCTCATAGGCCTCAATCTCTCTTCCCGGAATTCGCGCGATTGTGAGAAGGTAACGTCGGCGGTAAACCGGGTTAGGTGAATTCCGGAGCTCCTTGAAGGCTTCCGCGGCACGCTCCAAATCAGGCCTTTTGTATTCATTCGACCACATCGCACCCCGGTCGAACCAAAGCTCCTCGGAGCCTGGATTGTATTTCAGACCCTCACGATACATTGCGTCTCCCTTCTCAAGAAATTCCATTTCAAGAAGACGCTGCTTGGTCGGGCTGAAATCCTCATTTCCATTTTTTAAAGCAGTTTCAATTTCTCTTCGTTGGTTACGTCTTGCCCACGACGCGGCATTCCAGCCAAGGTGCCAAGCACCAGTGTTCCAATAATACGCATTGTAGGGATCGAGAGCCGTGATGACTTCGAAGTCTTTTTCAAGCTTATACCAGTCGTTATTCTCGAAGTGATCGTAGGCTCCAATACTCATGAAAGAAGCCATCACAGAACGCAAACCACCGAAAGTTCCGGCTAAACTGGTCTGTCCCATTTTACTCCATATTTCTGAATCAATTTGAGGATGGGCAATTTTCCGCTCACGGAGATCCTCCATAAACTTCTGCTCTTTCGGCATGCGCAAATAACCCGTTCCGCACAAAACTGCGGCAATCACGATCAGGTTCCGAGCGGTCTTAAATCTCCTCATTCCTACGCCTCTTAAAATTCCTTATCCGAGAAGACAAACCACGAGAGCACCACGTAGATCCCAACGTAAATCGCCGCAAGTCCTCCAAGCTGCGTCATATCGGCCTGTAAAACATTTTCCGCCCGCACCGCCCCGTCGGTTATCGACTCGAAAAGTTTGAAGTCCGGAAAGACTAGTGAAACAAAAGTATTCATAATTCGTTCCGCCATATTCGGATCCCCTCCAGAAATAGTGTCATTAAAAAGTGCCTCCCGCGCCACTGACTGAAACGATCCTATGATCCAAATCATCGAACTGGTCGCAATCGTGAAAATTGTCGACGTCGAGAAAGTCGAAATTAGAAGTGCCACCGCTGCAATCACGGATGCCTTTAGGAAGTGTGCTATGACACCATATTGTAAAATCAGAGTTGGACCATGCGCTGCAATTTCAGCGCGACCTGCTGCCAAATCAGCCTCCGGATAACCCACCTTTTTCATATATTGGGTTGCCTCCAGCAATTTTTCTTCGGTTCGAAAATGTAAGGTTGCCACCAGCAACACATCCATCACAACCATTGCGATAAAGATCACCGCCATAACACCAAGAAGTTTACCCACCAGATAATCGAGCCGAGGCACCGGTTTACAAAGAATCGTATAAAGCGTCCGATCCTCAATATCGCCTGGAATGAGTAACGCTGTGGCGACAATGCCAAACATTGAGCTAAAAACCATCATTGTCCCAAGACAGATATTCTTGTGCATTCTCAATTCCTGCTCCGGTTGGAGAGTCTCCGCACCTTGATACCAGATCAGGTCAAGAAATTGGATTCCCACAAAGAGAAGGGCGATAGGTGCTAAAAAATAAAACACCTTCATACGCACCAACTGTGTCACGGTGCTTTGCGCAACGATCAAAATACGACGCAGAGAAAAAAAGGAAATAGAGGCTCGGCGGCTCATGATATTATAAAATAGTTCAGGTCCCTGGGTTCTTAATTACTGGCTGCTTTTCGCTTTGCATCCGCCGCCGTTTCACGAAGGAACAAATCCTCGAGCGTAGTCCGAGCATTTCCCTCCGAAACCACCTCAGCCTGATGAGTGACATCGACCAAAGAGCGAATTTGATCCAACAAATTCTCGCTGGCATTTTCCAAAATAATTTCAGTGCGATTCTCCACCGAAATCAACTCGTCAAGGCGACCTTCGTTCACCAAAACACCCTGATGAATAATTCCCACCCGGTCACAAACTTGCTGAACCTGCTCAAGCAAATGGGAGCAGAGAAAAACCGTAATCCCACGATTCTTCAGCTCCAAAATAAGATCCCGAATTTGGCGGGATCCCGTGGGATCAACCCCTGCCGTCGGTTCATCGAGAACCAACAAGCGCGGATCCTGGACCATCGCCTGTGCCAGCCCGATTCTTTGCAGCATTCCTTTAGAAAACCCCCTCAATCGCCGATCACGAGCATCCTGCAATCCCACCAGCTCAAGTAACTCCCCAATTCGCTCCTTAAGTTTACGACCCCGCATCCCACAAAGTTTTCCGTAAAATCGAACCGTTTCTGCCGCGGTCAGGTGCTTATAGAAATATGGATTCTCCGGAAGAAAACCAACTTCATTGCGAGAATCCACTTTCAAGGAATTCCGCCCGAAAATTGAAGTCGCCCCCGAGGTCGGAGCCACTAACCCCAGAACGGCCTTCATCGTCGTAGATTTCCCCGAGCCATTGGGACCAATCAGCCCATACACCTCTCCCGGAGCAATCTGGAGCGAAACATCGTTCACGGCGCGTACGTTCTTTACCCCCAAAGCCCCTTTGAAGTCTTTTACCAAATTCTTGACCTCTACCGCTGGAACGTCGTTCATCGTTCACAAGTTCTACTTCATTCACTGAAAGCGTGCAAGTAAGCGGATGGGTCAGCGAAACAAAAATTCTCCCCTTTGAAAAAGGCGACTCCCGGAAAAAGCCCAACAAGCACTTGTTTTCTGTTTTTGGCACCTATTCATCCTAGGCTTTTTTATTTCCCCAATGCAAATTCCCCCATCACCATCCTAGCCATGAAAAACTATCTCATCGAGCAACTCGACGATGTCGTCGGCACCCCCTGCCCCTGCGGGACTTCACGGCGCGCGTTCTGTATTCCCGAAAACCCCATCGCCAGTATCCACATGGTCAACATTTCCAAAGAGGCCCGCACCCATTACCACAAGAAGATGACCGAGATTTATCTTGTCCTTGAAGGTGAAGGGCAAATCGAGCTCGACGGCGAAGTCATCCCCGTGAAACCGATGACCACTATCCTAATAAAGCCAGGTTGCCGCCACCGCGCTATCGGGGAGATGAAGATTATCAACATCCCGGTCCCCACCTTCGATCCTGCCGACGAACACTTTGACGATAATCCCGAGTGGATCGCCTAAAGCTCCTTATTGTCACCGTCGCAACATCGAATTCGTGGAATTCATTTTTGAATTATGCAGGCCCAGTTTAGACTACTAATAATATGAAGGAACAACTTCTCAACGATCCAGTTTTTGGGATGGCCGCGGGCCAATTTGACCGTGTCGCCGATTTCCTCAACCTCGACCACTCAGTCCGGGAACGCTGCAAGTGGCCCAAACGAATCCTCACTTTCAGCCTGCCAGTCCACATGGATGATGGCCGCACCGAGGTTTTTTTTGGCTATCGCGTGCAACACCACCTTTCTCGTGGCCCCGTAAAGGGCGGACTGAGATTTCATCCCAATGTCAACGTGGGGGAAGTCGCTGCTCTCGCAATGTGGATGAACTGGAAATGCTCTCTGATGGGCCTTCCTTACGGCGGCGGAAAGGGCGGCATCACGTGCGATCCAAAAAAACTTAGCATGACCGAACAGGAGAGATTGACTAGGCGATTTGCCCAGGAAATCACTCCCTTCATCGGACCAGAAATCGATGTTATGGCACCGGATGTTGGCACCACCGCCCAGCATATGGCGTGGATTCTCGATACCTATTCAACCCACTCAGGCCGTTTTGTTCCTGAAATCGTCACTGGCAAGCCAATCGAGCTGCAAGGTAGCGAAGGCCGAGCCCAAGCCACTGGCCACGGCGTTTCTTTTCTCGCTACCCGAGCCCTAAACAAGCTTGGCCTCCCTGTTCAGGGGGCAACCGCCATTGTGCAAGGTTACGGCAATGTCGGTTCATATGCTGTGAAAACCATGTCAGCCTACGGCATAAAAGTGCTGGGTATTTCCGACATTACTGGAGCGATCTGGAATGAAGCCGGGCTCGACGCTGAAAAACTTAGCGCACACGTCGCTCAAACTGGTGGCGTCGTCGGATTCGAAAGTGCCGAATCAATCGACCCCGATGAGATGCTTCTGCGTGAATGCGACGTTTTGGTTCCTGCTGCGCTCGAGCGCGTGATCACCGAGAGCAACGCACCCAATCTCCGCTGTAAAATTCTCGCCGAAGCCGCAAATGGACCCACCACCCAACCAGCCGACGCTATTATTGAAAAGCGCGGGGACATCTTTCTTATCCCCGACATCCTCTGCAACGCTGGCGGTGTCACCGTAAGTTACTTCGAGTGGGTTCAAAACCTTCAGCGATTCCACTGGACCAAGACCGAAGTGCTCACCAAGCTCGAGATCAAACTCGAAAAAGCTTTCGAAAACCTTCTTAGCTTCTGCGACCGCCACAAATGTGGAACCCGCCTCGGAGCACTCGCAACCGGGGTCAAAAATGTCGCCCTCGTCAAAAAAACTCGCGGACTTTTTCCTTAACGCAATCAAGTCGATCAAGGGAATTCTCCAGGCCCTCCGGGGAAACACACCTAGCCTTAAGTCAAATAAATCTGAATATCATTAGGTTTACGTCCGTCAGACATTTGTCGACAAACCCCAAACACTTTTTACACTGATACTAGTATGAAAACGATTGCTTGCCTTCTCCTCTTCCTTGTATTTCCCGCAATGGCTCTTCCCGATAAGCCTGAGAAAGGCGTGGTTTATGTTGAAGAATTCGCTCCGAAAGGAATCAAGCTTAAGGTCGAAAAACCAGGTTGGGTTTACTCGACAAAACAGGGTGGCCGCAAACGAGGTTCATTAAAAGTTGGTATCGATGTTGAGCTCGTTTCACTTACCGAGAAAGCCTATTTTGTGCGGGGCAAACGTGATAATGGCATCGGAGTCTCCGGATGGGTTACCCCAGCTTCCTTTTCTTCTAAAGACCCTAAATTTGTAGAAAAACTCAAGCAAGTTCACGCCCGACAACTCCTTGTTCGGGAACTCATCGACAAGAAAGAAGTCGCAATCGGAATGACGCCCGAAGAGGTCAGCAAAATCCACACTCGCCCGACCAAAACTAAAGTAAAGCGCACCGCAAAGGGACAGACTACTATTTGGGAGTTCATCAAGTATGAAACTGTCAGCCACTTTAATACTGTTCGTGACCCCTCGACCGGTCAGATTTTCCGACAGTTGACTCACACCACGAACGAGGAAAAATCTAAGATCGTCATAGAATTTGAGAACGGCTTTGCTTCATCCATTGAAATCAGCAAAAATAACGGCCCCGGAAATCCAACCATCGTAGCCGCTCCCGTCATTTTCGCTTGGTGACACCCAAGTTCCGGTAGTGGCTAGGTATCTACCGCCCCGTAAACAAGAGGCCAGCTAAATTTCTAAATTCATAGCTAGAGAACTTGGCGTAACGATCATTCTAAAAGCCACCACTCAAAATAAAAATCCTGACAAGGCTAAAACGGAGGTCTTATCTTAAATAAATCCTATTCATAAATAGCTACCGTGCGCTTCCTCCTACTACTTCTCTTACTGCCTCTGGCCACTTTCGCCAGAAGGCCGAATATCATCTTCGTAATGGTCGACGACGCCGGCACGGGCGATTTTTCACCATACGGTGGTAATTTCATAGAAACTCCAGTGATGGCCAAATTGGCTAAAGAGGGAATGCAATTCATGCGTGCGTATTCTGGTTCGGCTGTTTGTGGACCGACCCGCTGTGTCCTCATGACCGGCCTTCATCCTGGACACTGCCACCGTCGAGCCAACCGGTCCCGCAACGGGCTCATTCCCCTTCCTGAAAAAACTCCAACAGTCGCCTCGATGCTTAAAAAAGCCGGCTATGCCACCGGAGGCTTCGGCAAGTGGGGCCTAGGGAACCCCGGAACCACAGGCGTTCCAGAAAAGCTAGGTTTCGACCTTTGGTATGGATACTACGATCAAGTCCACGCGCACGATTACTATCCGGAATACTTGGTCCGAAACAGCAAACGTGAAGAGTTGCCAGCAAACAAAAATGGCAAGAGAGGAAGTTACACCCACTACCTGATCGAAAAGGAAACGCTCAAGTTTATCGAGGACCATAAAGACGAGCCTTTCTTCTGCTACGCCGCTTGGACCCCGCCTCACGGCGATTACGTCATCCCTCATGACGATCCAAACTACCTCCAATATGAAAAGAAGTCTTGGAGTCAAAAAGATAAAAACTACGCCGGAATGGTAAGCCTCCTCGATCAAGGAGTCGGGCGCATCGCGGATAAGCTTAAGAAACTAGGCATCGCAGAAAACACTCTCCTTATTTATACCTCCGACAATGGAGCAAATGCCTCTTTTGCCAAGACCCTTAGAAGCAACGGTATTTTACGCGGGGTTAAACGATCGCTTTACGAAGGCGGAATTCGAGCTCCTTTTATCGCCCACTGGCCAAAAAAAATTTCTCCTGGAACTCGATCGGATCTTCTCACTACACACGTCGACCTCATGGCGACCGCCGCCGAGATTGCCGAAACCGAAGTCCCCATTAAGTCTGATGGAATCTCCATTCTCCCAACCCTTCTCGGCAAACCGCAAAAGATAAAACATGATTTTATTTACTTTGAAATCTATGAAGGTCCCTTTCAGCAATCCGTTCGAGTAGGCGATTGGAAAGGCTATCGCCGAGGTCTGAAAGACCCGGTCGAACTCTACGATCTCTCCAAGGACCCATCAGAAAAAAGAAACATCGCTGAGCAACATCCGGATATTGCTCAAAATCTTACAGGAATTCTTGGCAACCAACATGGGCCAAGTCCCCACTTCACAGCGCCCAACCACTTCACGAACAGGGCTCGAAAGCGTAAACGAAAAGAGAATGGAATGTAAGCCAGAGCAAGTTGAAAAAGACAGGGGCTCTCTCTGAAAGATTGCTAAAGTCACCACCCTTTTCGATTGGCTTCAACCACAGAGTCGGTCAGCCTTTTGTGCCCTCTGATGCAGCCTGACTACCACATCGAGGATCTCGTTCATCAAACCGGGAACCTTGTAGTTTACCGCGTAACCACACGTGATCAGGTACCCCTTGCCCTCGTGCGTCTTAGATACGATGAGGAAATCCTTACAAAACTTAGGGGCGGAGTCTTCGAGGGTGCGCTTGCCCAGCTTATGCAGCTTAACCATAACTGCCTCCGTTCTGTCGTAAATGGGGGCCTTGATCCTATTGACGGCTACCCATGGGTCGCCGCCCGATGGTGGGATGGAGTTGTCCTTACCGATCGCGTGCGTGACCGCGACCTGACCGAAGAGGAGCTTCTTCGGATTCAGAATTTTTCCAAATCGCTCATCAATGCACTTGGCCCAATAGCAGGAACCGTCGCCTTCACCCCGAGATCGATCGTGACCTGCGGCGAGGGAGAACAAATCATCGATACTTTTTCTATCGACTACCATTCGTGGTTTGCCGCCTTTGCACACGGGATTCATCCGGCTGATCTCGTCGATCTTCAGGCGAAATACAAAGCGCTCACCACCTACCTCAGACGACAGGCCGGACTCACCTCCAACCCTTTACTCACTTCGCCCGAAGCACTTCCATCGCAACCCGAGCAATCAGTTGCTCTTCCTTCGGCTGCTAAGTCTTCTACCCTCAAAGTTCTTTCAGTTCTTATTCTCATGCTCGGCGCGATTGGCTACCTTGGCTGGAAGCTTGGCGATCACAACCCCAGCAACGAGGGAAAGCCGAACAATCTCGGAAGCACGCTAGAAACAAATCCACCAAGTATTGAGAAACATCCTACCCGTTCCGTTTCTCAAAAAAAAGGAGTCCGAGAGCTTCAGATAACAGCCCGACCGAAGAACTCTGCCAAATTTGCCCGTATCGATCCAACAAGCCCCTATTCGCTCGATAACAAAATTGGCAAATGGATCACGTTTAAAGCGACTCCCAAAATGATCGACGAAAAAGGACGTCTGATCATTCCCGATTCTCAAATTCGCGCCGTGACACCGGTAGCGTCTAGTAAATTGGTCAAGTCGGCTCTCCGAAACAAGGTCACCTTACGAGGCTTCCTAGCATCTCCGACCGTTATGCGCATCGTTAATCCTGACGACATCATAGTCACCTACCTCCTTCAAAATCACTACACCATCGATGATGAACCACAGATTAGGAAGCAATTTACCGAAGCCGGCCAAATCATCCCAGTCCGGGCCGTGGTTCAAGAAGTGACCAAATCACAGTCAGGAAAAACCCTTTATCTCCAATTCAAATCAGCCCCTCCCGAATTCACGGGAAGGATTGAAAAAAGCAAGGCAGAGGTAGGCCTTAATGAAACTTACCTCAAATCACTGATTGGAAAAATGATCGAAATTAAAGGGCGGGCGCGAAAAAGTTCCAACAGTAGCCGGCTTTCCATCGTCTTGACAAATCGATCACAAATCAGACTCATCGAATAGAATACCATGAACGCCCCAAAAGTTCTTGTCATTGGCACCGGAGAATATGTCACCGGACTTGTGCATGGATCTGAATCTACATCAGATAAAGGCGCAGGAATTATCGCGCTCACTCTTTTTGATCTCCGTGAACGGGGCCTTGTCTCTAAGATCATCCTCGCTGGATCTAACGGTTCCAAGTTCCCCCTCGTTCGCTCACATTTCAATCAACTCATCGCGAAACGATATGGAATGGATATTTCCTTTCAGAGCTTCCCTGATGACGATCAAAAAGACGCCACTGCCTGGAAATTTGCGCTGCAAAAGCTTGACCCTGGCGATGCCGTCCTCGTCTTTACACCAGACGACCTCCATTACGAGATGGCACATACCGCAGCAAGTAAGGGGCTCAATGTTCTAGTGGCAAAACCAATCGTCAAAACTGTCGCGGAACATGATTCCCTCATTAAAATTTCTCGTGAAAAGAAGGGCATCATTGCCATGGAAGTCCACAAGCGATGGGATCCTATTTACTCAGATGCTCGTGAAAAAATCCGCAACCTTGGAGATTTTTCGCACTTTTCTAGTTATATGTCGCAGCCCAAATCCCAGCTCGATTCTTTCCGCGATTGGGCTGGGAAATCTTCTGATATTTCCTACTACCTCAACGCACACCACATTGACTTTCATTGCTGGGCTCTCGAAGGCCTTGCCCGTCCTCTCTCCGTTTTTGCCTCCGCCTCCACAGGCGTCGCAACAAGTCAGGGGCTACCCACCGAGGACTCCATCACCCTGATGGTCGATTGGTTGAACAACTCCGGAACCAAAGCCACCGCGGTTTATACCTCTTCCTGGATTGCGGCAAAAGCTGAGGTCCATTCACAGCAAAGATTCTTCGCCCTCCATCACAATGGGGAGGTGCGGGTCGACCAGGCCCATCGCGGGTATGACTTCGCTTCGGATACCAGCGGATATCAATCACCCAACCCCCTCTTTTTTCGATATACTCCGGATGCCAAGGGCCGCTTTGCTGGACAATCAACTTACGGCTATCAAAGCATCGCCGACTTCATTCTAGGCAAGCGCGAAAACCTCGCGACCATAGAAACTACTAGGGATACCACTGCCATCCTCGAAAGTGGCCGCAAAAGTCTCGATACCGGCCAGAGAGTGGAACTCTAACCCCGCTCCATATTACCCTAGGCAATTAGCAAGCGGGAGAATCATCAGAGACCTCAAATCGAGAAAACTCTAGGGACTTTTTGAACCCTGAAATTCTTCAATCTAGAATTTAACTCGGAGCTTATCTTCCGCGACCACCACGTCCATAATCACGGCGGGTCGTAATGGATTCTACCGCTTCCTCGGAAAGACCGCTGGACGCAATCCACTCCTCGGCAGCCGTCTTATCATTGCGATACCAATCACGAGCCACATCAACCATTGTCTCCTCTCGAACCCCTTGATCGTTAATCGTTTTGGCCCACTCCATCGCACTCCCTGGATCCTCTCGGGAAACCCGAGTGGCATATCCTCCCACCGCAGCATCACGTTCGGGTGACTCCTTCAGGGTTGATAAATCCTCTCCTGCTGCTGCCGGATCCTGACGCGCCCAACTCTGCATCGCCTCCTCATAAGCCTCAGCTTTTGACTTGCCTGAAAGATTTTCAGCCCAATCCATGACAGCCTTCGGATCTTCATTAGCCCAATCATCAGCTAGGCGATTAACCGCCGGAGCAGCTGCATCCTCGTCACCAAATTGCGCTATCCACTCCGCAGCTTCCGCGCGGTCTTCATTCATAATTTCCATTGTCACCCGGGCAAGAGCACCGGTTCTTAGTTCGGGCTCTTTCACGGTATCAACCCAAGTCTTAGCCTGATCTAGACCTTGCTCAAGCATCTCATCGGTCACCATCGCCATATAAAATCCTTTCGTTCGAGCGCTATCTTCACTGTCAGGAAGATTGCGAACAAATCCCATGGCTTCATCTACCCCATTTACCAACATTCCTTGAAGCACTCCGAATGCTGCGCCACGCTGCTCACGCTCGTCTTCGATGCCACCCAGATAAGCCGAAGCTGCCGCGCCATCCACAGTCGCCCAGCCAGCTAGCACTCCAGAAAGTGCGCCGGAACCACGACCTCCACGGCCACGCCCATCGTCACGATCATTTTCACCTTCCTCGGACGCTATTTCTTTCAAGGCCGCAACCGCTCCCGCTCCATCAATTCGGCCCCAAGCATTTGCCAAAAGTCTAATCTGATCTTCTCCACCGCGACCAAATGGTCCTCCTCGACGCCCCTCACGAAGAGCTAAGAATGCGCTTTTTGCATTCTCAGAGGTAAGATTTTCAAGTAAAGCGGCGAACATCTTTTGCCGTAAGAGAGGATCATTAGTGTTCGAAATCTCTTTGATGGCGCTTGTCATATCTTCACCAGAAATGGAACCATTTATGAGGTATTTGGAGATGAATTCTGATTCTGGCAGAGCAGCGCGGCCTCCACCTCCGGATGGTCTCGATCCTGTCATGAAGCGACTTTTGCGATCTGCAGATTCTGAACCAGAAGAGTTTTGGGGAGCACTCGCCGAATCTGAACGGACGAACCAACCCAAGCCAAAAGCTGCTGCTGCCGTCAGAGAAAATAGAGGAATAAATGTTGAATTCTTCATCTGTAAGGACGTTTTAACTCCATAGTAACCACTCTGTCTGTCAAAAGTTGTGCATAATTTTCGCTTCACCCCATCATTATCTCAGAAGCAAATCCGGCCAGCGAGGCTCTCGCTAACAATCGCGAAGCTTTCCCATCACCTTATACATGTTATCGAGAGCCCCTCAATCGTATGGGGCACTTAAATCCGAGCCAGAATTGCGCTCATTCCCTTCTCTTCCAAACCACTTCTCCATGACTCTGAATGCATTACTCTCTGGGCTTCCACCTGAAATCTCAGATGATCTCACTCCAGAAATTCACAACCTCCTAATTGAATCTAAAAAAACCATCGTGGTTCTTGATGATGAGTCCTCGGGAGCTCAAACGCTCTTCGATGTTCCAGTCATCACCGACCTGAGCCCCGTCACCATTAGGGAGGCAATTGATGCAGCTCCTCCAGTTCTTTTTCTCCTGACCAATTCAAGATCACTTAACGAGGAACAAACAACCGAACTTCATCAAAATCTCGGAGAAATACTCAAGGAATTTCAAGAAGACGTCATTATCATATCGCGTTCCGATTCGAGCCTCCGAGGCCACTTCCCACAAGAGACTAACACCCTTCGCAAAACTCTCGAGATTCCGGAAGCCCCTATTCTTTTCATTCCATTCTGCGCAGCTAGTGGATGTCTAACCCTAAACGATACCCATTATATCGTTGAAGGGGATTACGCCACTCCGATCCACCTTACCCGCTTTGCCAAAGATAACGCTTTCCCATTTTCACACTCCTATCTCCCAGACTATCTCGCCGAGAAATCCCAAGATCCGCTCGACATTCAATCTCTCTCCCTTCGCGACCTTCGCTCGGGAAACGTCACCTCCAAGCTCGATGAGCTCCCAGATGGCTCGACCTGTATCGTCAACGCAAGCTCCCTAAAAGATCTCAACGTTCTCTCACTTGCCCTTCTCAAAAGCAATCGCCGCTTCATTATCCGCTCCGCCGCTTCCTTCGTGCAATCGCTCGCAGGAATTCCCTCTCGGCCACCACTTGAGCCATGGCAATTACAAGATCTCGAAACCAACCCAAATGGTGGCCTTATTATTATTGGCTCCGACACTCCAAAGGCTAACGACCAACTCAACCATCTCCTTAAAAACACGCCTGCCCTCACCGCGATCAAACTTAGTGCCCCTGACATCATTCACTCCACCTTCAACCTCAAGAGCACTATTTCTGATGTCCAGACCGCCATGGTCTCTGGTCAAAATGTCGTTCTCTTTACCTCGCTTAGAGGTCTCGATGAAGAAGATGACCTCACGATCACCCAGAGCATTTCCAAGGCACTGATTAAGATCGTCCAGGGCATAAAAGAACGCCCTTCATTTCTTGTCGCCGAAGGCGCCATCACTTCGTTCGTAATTGCAACCGATGCACTTGGAGTCCAACAAGCTCAGGTCCTTGGTCAAGTTATTCCCGGCGTCCCGGTTTGGGCTATCGGGAATGAAACCCTTCATCCTGGTCTCGCTTATGTTGTCTTTCCTAACAATATTGGTGGAGCAGAGGCTCTCACTCTCGTAGTAGAAAAATTTGGGGCCTCCATCTAAAATTGCCGCTCTCAAAACCATCCGCTCCACTGATCGTAAAGTTTACGAGGCCCCTTGGATAAATCATCCCCTGGCAGAATTCGTCTCTCCGCACTAGCGATCGGCGATCGATCCCTTCTTCATCGAAGCAAAAAGGATCTCAATTGAGCCCTGAATTACTTTCCAAATTCCAAAAGCTAGTAAAATTGACGCTAACAAGCCCAGCAACCAAGGAAGGAGAGGTAGGGCAATAAATCCATCTCCAAAACGGCTGACTTCGAGTTCATCTAATCGAAACCCAAAGTAACAAGCCACCGAAATTGACAGGCAACCTAACCCAAGGCCCAAACCTTTAAGCCCATCAATTCGAAGGCTCTTCACGCGCTCTGCCCGAGCCGCCTGATAGATCAATTCAGCTCGTTCACCCGTCACCTTATTGACCCTAAGCCTCCGAAAGATCGCTTCTCGATCTTCATCCCACAGAACCATTTTTAAGACCACTTCAAACTGGGGTTCTTCTTTCACCATGACTGAAACCTACCCTAGGATTCCGAATGAGTCACCTCAAGCCTCACGAAGTTTTAAACCCCAGCCAAAAGACTCCTGAGATTTCGGGTGACTAGCTCTCCTATTCATACTTAAAAGTTTTGCAAACCAAGAAACCCTGCTTCCGTTCCATCAATTTTTTGACTATCTTAGTAACTCAGAGTTTCCATCTGACATTCTGAAATGCCCACTTTATTTTTTAGGCCGCCATTTTGCACTTTGATGGTTGTCACTCTCATATCAATCTCCGGACTTTCCTCGAGAGCTAGCCTCAACCTTTACGACCAATCTCTTGCTGCCGATGAAATTGGAGGAGGTCCTATCCCGATTTCAAAGCTTACTTCAGCTACTTCCCTGAATGGTTCAAATAGCTTTGCCTTTAACTTTGGAACAGTGAGCGGTGAATCGACTTTCGAATTCATCGTCGAAGGCGATCCGGTGGCCGGTGGTCGAGATGGTTATTTAGCCGTCGGATCAAATTCCTCAAGTAGTCTGCGCTATGAACAGTGGAGCGACACTGGGCAGCTCGGCTTTACGCAATCGGGAGTGGCTGATTATACTTTTAGCCCAATTGTTCTTTCGCCAACCAAGGCGACCCACGTCACCTATGTCTGGGACGGTGACGGACGAATGGACCTCTACCTCGATGGCACACTTGTCGGGCAAAACAACGGGGTCGCAAGCAGCTTCAACATGCCGACCGGTAACGGCCTTCTTGGAAACAATTCGGCCGGTAACGAAGGCATGGTCGGCACTATTCATCGCGTCACTATTTACAATGAAGCTCTGACTTCAGAAGAAATCGAAAGACATTCCAATGCCTACAACGATGTCCCTGAACCTCCTACCATCGATTCATTCACGGCATCTCCTGAGGCCTTCCTTTCCCCAGGAAATTCTATCCTTAATTGGTCTGTGACAGATGCCACCTCGCTCTCGATCAATGGTGTCAATGTTACCGGACAAAGCCAACTGGTCGTATCACCCTCAACAACAACAACCTACACTCTAAGTGCCATCAATGAGGACGGGGCATCGACCCAGGATATCGCTATCACTGTAAATCCTGTCCCACAGATCACCTCTTTCATATCCGATCGTAACACGATCAATGCCGGCGAAAGCGTTACCCTAAAGTGGTCAACTAAATTTGCTAATACATGGTCAATTACTCCCGCACCCGGAGATGTGACTGCCCAAACGAGCGGTGGCAGTGGGTCTGTTATACTTTCTCCCAATGGGACTACTACATACACCCTGACCACCGCAAGTGCCTTTGGCTCGGAAGACTCAGAGATCAAGGTTACGGTAGCGACAGTCGCAAATCATCCGGTCATATCCGAATTCATGGCAGCCAATAGAACAGGCCTACAAGATGGAGACGGCGAATTATCTGACTGGATTGAAATCTTCAATCCAACCGCTTCTAGCGTCGATCTAAGTTCCTACTTCCTTAGCGATGACTCATCAGATCTCACCAAATGGTCATTTCCTCCGCTTCCCCTCGCTCCAGGAAAACGAACTATTATTTTTGCGTCAGGAAAGGGTGCTACCGGACCTGCAGGGGAAATTCATACGAATTTTAAGCTTAGGGCTGCTGGTGAATATTTGGCTCTCGTAGCCGCCAGCGGTTCAACGATCCTTCAGGAATTCTCCCCCAAATACCCAGCCCTCGATCAGGATTTTTCGTACGGAATTCTAGGAGGGGATTTGTCTACCACGCGCGTTTTTGGCAGCCCAACTCCAGGTCAGCCCAACGATGCTTCGATACCACCACCCTCCGAGGTCACCTTCTCCCTCAACAGCCGCACATTTTCAGACCCTCTCAACCTGTCTCTCGCCACTGAAACCACAGGTGCATCGATTTATTATACAACTGACGGATCAACTCCCTCCACTGAAAATGGAATGCTTTACACCTCAGCCATTAATCTGACCAGTACTAGTCATCTTCGTGCCATTGCCTTCAAGGAAGGAATCACTGGACCAATTTCTGGAGAAAACTACATCCGGCTCGCCGCAGATCTCGTCAACTATGAATCCGACCTTCCGCTCATGATTATTGATAACTTCGGGGCAGGAACCGTGCCCGCAAAAGGCTGGAGTGGCACTGGATCTGGGGTCCGACAAGTGGCGCGCCAAAACGCCGTTTGGGCCACTTTCGATCTCAACGAGACGACTGGTTTGGCCTCATTGACGGACCGTCCTCAAATGATCAGCCGGACTGGAATTCGCGGTCGCGGCGCCTTCTCCAGTACCTGGTCCCAAAAACCATATAGCATGGAGGTGTGGGATGAGAACGGAGAGGAAAAGGACGTAGATGTCCTAGGTATGCCTGCTCATTCTGACTGGGTTCTCTATTACCCAGACATTGACCGCAACAAGGACCCCTCCATGATGTTCAACACTTTCATGTTTGAGTTGAGTAATAACATGGGGCGATATGCCGCGCGTATTCGCTGGGTCGAAGCTTTTGTTAATACTAACGGAGGCGACCTCTCTCTTGCCGATCGCCGTGGCGTTTATGCCATCTTTGAGAAAGTCTCCCGAGGAAAAGGGAGACTCGAATTTGACAAACTTACCGAAGACGGAACCGAAGGAGGTTGGTTGCTGGGCCTAAATAGAATGGACCCCATTCCAGTGGGTGGTTACCCCACAGAAAATGGATCTACCCGGCCTCAGCTTTTCCATACCTGGGGCCCAAACCGTGTCTCACAGACTTCGGCCAATAGTGCCGGTAGCGGAGATGACATTCCAAGACAAAGTAATGGCTACCTCAACTTTGACAATCCCAGTGGTTATCGCATCACGGCAACTCAACGAGCCGCCATTGAAGATTGGTTTGTGGAATTCGAAGACGTCCTTTACGACAACTCGCGGTGGCTCGACCCTATCAATGGCTACCGCAAGTATCTCGACCCAGAAGATTTCGTGGAGTATTTCATATTCAACAATCTAAGCCGTAACGGCGATGGTATGTTGATTAGCATGTTCCCCTGGAAAGGTGCCGATGGCAAACTCCGGATGGGACCAGCTTGGGACTACAACTGGAGCAGCTACTACATCGGAGGAGGGCCTACTGGAACTTTCCGCCATCGAGGCGACCGCCTCTGGTATCGCCGCCTCTTTAATGACCCAGATTTCGAACAACTCTACGCAGATCGTTGGTTCTATCATCGCGATCGCGCAATGAGTAACAGAGGAATCGAATCAATCATTGATGGACAGGCCGCTGAAATCGGAACCACCAGAGCGATCCGACAGGGGTTCTCTAATGAAGGGAGTTGGAATAGCGAGCTCAATACCTTCAAGAATTGGCTCACCACTCGAGCTGATTGGTATGATGGTCAATTCACTCCTCGCCCGGTTTACAATCAGAATGGCGGAGAAGTAACAGGTAATTTTATAGTCAAGTTTTCCCCCTCATCCGGAACGATCTATTACACCACGGATGGAAGCGACCCCCGCATATCGGGTGGCGGCATCTCTCCTTCCGCTATACAGTTTGAAGGCGGCGTCACCATGACCAAGGTCGTAGCTGAGGGAGATAGAGTGAAAGTCACCATTCCTACCGCGACTGCTCCCCCGCCAGGGCTCGGTTGGACTTCAGCCTTATTTAACGACACCACCTGGCTGACTGGAACAACTGGGATTGGCTACGATCGAGTTAACACCTACGACCCGCACATCGACCTAAATCTCGACGCTACGATGGATCGAGTCAATACCTCCGCCTACCTCAGATTAGAGTTCAATCTGGCCAATGCCTCGAGTTACGACGTGATGAGATTAAAAATGAAGTATGATGATGGTTTTGTTGCCTACCTCAACGGGAACCTCATTGCATCCGAAAATTCTCCCGCTTCTCTTGTTTGGAATTCAGATGCCACTGGTGGTCATCCCGACACAGAAGCGATGAACTTTGTGACCTTTGAAGTAAGCGCTCACGTGGGAAAATTGGTCGAGGGAACTAACATTCTGGCGATCCACGGACTGAATGACGGCATCGGAAGCTCGGATTTTTTGATTAGCCCTGAACTCGAGGTGGGACAATCGACGGTTTCTAATGGGCTTGTCTTAAACGAGTCAGTTTTGATTACTGCACGCACCCGCGATGGTTCTGATTGGAGTGCGCCTGCAGAGGCTTACTTCTTAGTCGATACCATTCCAGCCAGCGCCGAAAATCTCTTCATCTCCGAATTTCACTACCGGCCCGCCGATGCTAACGCAACGGAATTAGCAGCAGGATTTACCGACCGAGATGACTTTGAGTTTATCGAGCTCATGAATCGCGGAAGCCAAACGATCAACTTAAGTGGAGTGGAATTTATCGACGGTGTCACCTTTAATTTTTCGACCGCAGCGATCAGATCTTTGGCCCCAGGCACGCGCGTTCTGATCGTCAAGAACCTTGCGGCTTTTGAACAAAGATATGGAAGTTTATTTTCTTCGCAGATCGCAGGAGAATATTCCGGCAACCTCAGTAACGACGGTGAACTCATCACTCTCGTGGACGCTACCGGTAGCAATATCCTCTCCTTCACTTACAACGACCAATCACCATGGCCAAAGGAGCCAGATGGTGACAGCTACACACTTGTCCTAATCAATCCAACGGGCCAACCAATACCTGAGCATGGAGATCCCTCAAGTTGGCGTGCTAGTGCGAGTCCGGGAGGATCTCCCGGTGATACCGGTTCCTCAAATTACAATGATTGGAAGATTGCCAATGGCCTTCCGATTCCCGAGATAGATGCCGACCCGGATCGGGATGGTAGAGACAACCTCCTAGAGTATTTCGAGGGGACTAACCCAAATTCATCGGATCTTGCCTCGGGCACAATCGCCATCGAATCACTCACCCTTGAAGGTATTGCTGACGAATACATTGTCTTCCGCTTCCGGCGAAACCTGACCGCGGACGACGTTTCGCTTGCTCCTCAGATTTCCGATGAGCTCAATAATTGGCTCGAAGGCCCAGCCAACATCGTCTTGCACGAACGCACTCGGATCAGCAATATACAGGAAAACCTAGTCTTTCGGTCCATCTCGCCCTCTCGGTCCGAATCCCAAAAATTCGGAAGACTCAAACTACAGCTGAAGTAAAATCTTGAGCAATGGCACTAGGGACGCCTGACCCTAAAGAAGCTTTTTATCTCCCCTTCAAGTAAATTACTCGGTATCGAATACGACTTCACCTTATCATCAGCAGGCACGCTGTCATCCAGCTCATTCCACTCAACCAGATCGAATGAGTAATCGACTGCGTAGAACGCCCCAGGAGTCGAATTCCAGACGATGGTGATCAACCCACTGGCTTGGTTGAAGTCAATGGAGTTAACTTTAAATTCAGACGCGCCGACCCCTGTGACAAAAGCATTTGCGTGTTGCTGAATCGTGGCATCATCCACCAAAATATCGTAGGTTGTAATGCGGTGGATCGTGCCGATCATTCCTTCATTTCCACCATCGGAAACATTCCCCAAATGCCCGGGCCCAGTGGGCATCTCGAAGACAGCTCCGGCGATAGAATC
>MDTB01167417.1_pt1 | contig 47371 bp, 42 predicted proteins | sample 811161 | NCBI WGS metagenome assembly MDTB01 (sample SAMN05326650, study PRJNA326480) | marine metagenome | isolation source: seawater | place: Mediterranean Sea | collected 2009 | reverse complement strand
TCTTTTACTGGAACATTCAATGGAGCTCCAAGATCTTTCCAATTAGGAAACAATTCATTAATTGCAGATGGGTCAAGTACATTTCCAGATAAAATATGAGAACCGACTTCGGTTCCTTTTTCAAGAACACAAACAGAGATTTCAGAATTATTTTCTTTTGCAAGCTGCTTTAATTTTATTGCTGCACTTAGTCCTGCAGGCCCAGCACCTACAATAACTATATCATACTCCATGAATTCTCGATCCATTTTATCTCGACACTCTTTTTAAACTATAAAATAGTATTTAATTAATTTTTACAAATATGCAATTATAAATCTAAATCATAATTATTAAATATATATATTCTTTGCATGAAAATAAATAATAATGAATTGTATCAACTTATTGCTAAATTAGATTGGCAACTTAATATGGGTGCAGAAGCTATGGTAGAAGAGGAACATAATAACTATTTTAATATGGAAAAGGTTAAAACCAAAAAAGGTGAACTTTCAACATCAGGTATCTCTCAAGAAATAAATAACGCCTATTTACAAGAAGATGAAAAAAATAAGGGTAAGATTCTTCAAGAGAGTTTTGATAAATGTTTAACTTTGGAAGACTTAAAAAACTGTATGTTAGACTTTAATGGCTGTGATTTAAAAAAAACAGCTACACAGTTGGTGTTTTCTGATGGGAATCCAAATTCTAATGTAATGGTAATTGGTGAGGCACCTGGAGCTGAAGAGGACAGACAGGGAAAACCATTTTGTGGCGCAAGTGGAAAGTTATTAGATAAAATGCTTGCTTCTATAAATTTAGATAGAAATACTGTGTACATTACAAATGTAATTCCATGGAGGCCTCCAGGAAATAGGGCTCCTACTGAAAATGAAATAAGTCTTATGAAACCATTTTTAATGAAACATATTGAAATAGTTTCCCCAAAAATGTTGGTTGCAGTTGGAGGATCTGCCTCAAAAGCAATTCTAAATATTGAGGGAGGAATTTTGAGATATAGAGGTGTTTGGAAAGAAATAAGGCTATCAAAGTCATTGGTAATCCCAATTATTTCAACCCTACACCCGGCTTATTTACTAAGGGCGCCTAATCAAAAAAAATTAGCTTGGGAAGACCTAAAGTCCATTCGATCCAAGCTTCAGGAGTTAAACGATTAATCTTTTTAACATAGCCAAATTGTGTTTAATTCTGACATTGTTACTTTTTCCAATGAGAGTTTATTCATCAGTAATAATACCCGAAATTCTTAATGAAAATGATAAAAACCTATATATTAAAATCTTTTCATTACAAGAAAAGGGGGAATTTCAAAAAGCTAACCAACTAATAAAAAAATTAGAAAATAAAATTCTGCTTGGAAGGGTTAAGGCACAAAAATACTTACATCCAACTGGATATATATCAAAGTTTTCAGAACTAAAAAAATGGCTTAGCCAATATAATGATCATCCGTCTGCATCAAGAATATACTGGCTCTCAAATAGAAAAAAACCAAAATCAGTAAAGCCAGCAAATAAGCCTGATAGTGGGTACCTGAGTGGCTTTGGAAACGCAGATGTCATTACTTTAAGACCAAGGATACCATCCTCTTACTCAGGAAGATCTGCTCCATCAATTACGAGGAAAGTAGCTTATACTATAAGAAAATATATTAGAAAGTCGTGGCCATCAGGAGCGTTAGAAATATTAAATAAAAATTCTTCTAGAAAAGTTTTAACAGATAAAGAAGAAAGCCAACTCCATTGGGAGATCGCAAATGCATATTTTATTTTTAATAAAGATTACGAAGCTATTAGGGAAGCTTCGAAAGCACTTATTATTTCCAAAGGTCAAAATGATAGTGCATGGTTAACAGCTGGTTTAGCAAGTTGGAGAAGAGGTGACTTTAAAAGATCAAGATTGTTTTTTACTAACCTAGCAAATTTAAAGAGTTCTAGAGACTCAATTAGATCAATGGGTGCTTACTGGGCATCAAGAGCTGAATTTATGAATTATAACTCAAAAAAAGCAATTGAATTTTTAAAAATATCATCAGACTATCCTGATACATTCTATGGAAAGCTCGCAATTAATGCTTTAGGATACCATCATGATTTCGACTTTGAATTACCTGAAATTTCAGCAGGATTTATAAGCTGGCTTTTATCTCAGGAAGGTGGAAGAAGAGCGCTTGCCCTTCTTCAAACCTCTGAATTCTGGCATGCAGATAGGGAACTAAGAAAGCTTCATTCAATTGTTCCAGATGAATATCAACTAGAATATATGTCCTTTGCAAGTAAGAATGGAATGCCCTCTGTATCTTATAGATTAGCTGACATTCAAAGAGTTAAAACTGGTTTTAGGTGGAATGGAGCATTGTATCCAGACTTTCCTTTTGATAAAAGCACTGAAATCCAAGATAAAGCACTTGTTATGGCAATAATTAGACAAGAGTCTAGATTTGATCAAAGAGGTAAGTCTCCAGCAAGAGCTCAAGGCCTTATGCAAATATTACCATCAACTGCAGCTTTTATTATGAATAATAAAAAATATAGAAGAAAATTAAGACATGATTTATTAATACCAGAAAAAAATATTCTTATTGGTGAAAAATACATCAATCATTTGTTTAAGGAGCCTGTAGTAAGTAGTGATTTAATAAAATTATTAGCAGCTTATAATGGAGGCCCAGGAAATTTAAACAAATGGCTAAAAAACACAAATTTTAATGAAGATCCACTATTGCTAATAGAGACTATCCCTTCTAGAGAAACTAGAAGTTATATAAAAGAAGTTTTGAAAAATATATATATGTATAATAATAAATATAAAAATAATGACAAAAATTTTGAAAAACTAGCTTCTGGTTATTGGAAGATTGAAAAAAGAAAATAGGTTTTAGATGGAAAGAAATTTTATACCTGTAACAATTTCTTTGCTTACTATCTCAGATACGAGAAGCAAAGAAGATGACAAATCTGGGAATTTATTAGAGAACAAAGTTTTAGAAAGTGGACATATCTTATTTGATAGAAAAATAGTTAGGGATGATATATCTGAAATTAAAAAAACTTCAAAAGACTGGATAGAAAATCCGGATGTTGAAATAATCATTTCTACCGGTGGAACTGGCCTTACAGGAAGGGATGTTTCTCCAGAAGCCTTTAGACAAATTTTCGATAAAGAAATTGAGGGTTTTGGAGAGCTTTTTCGATACTTGTCGTTTAAAAAGATAGGGACATCAACCATTCAATCCAGAGCGATAGCGGGTGTATCTAATGGTACATACATTTTTGTTCTTCCAGGGAGTCCTTCTGCATGTAAAGACGCATGGGATGATATTTTGTCACATCAATTTGATTATAGGCACACGCCCTGTAACTTTGTAGAAATAATGCCACGTTTGCTTGAGAATAACAGAGGAAGGTCAGGAAAAAAATAATTGGTCGACTTTAACTTTGATAAAAATTTTAAAGATCCAATTGTTGGTGTTGATGAAGTAGGAAGAGGCTCTTGGGCTGGCCCTGTAATGGCAGGTGCTTGCCTACTTAACTATAAAAAATCATTGCCTAAAAATTTAAATGACTCAAAAAAACTAACACCTAAAATTAGGTATGAAATCTTTGAAAAACTTAAGGACAATGCGTATTATGGAATTGGAGTGTCTTCTAACAATGAAATTGATAATTATGGGCTTCAAAGAGCTACCTTTAGAGCAATGGAAAGAGCCTTTGTAAACTTAAGAAAAAAATTTTGTAAATTGAAAATAGCAACAATACTTATTGATGGAAATCAAAACCCTGGGTTTCAAGATAAATTTGGCGTCGACACTAAACTAATAGTAAAGGGTGATACTATTTCACCCAGTATTGCTGCTGCTTCAATTTTTGCAAAGTGTACGAGAGACTTACACATGTTAGAAATGGATACAATTTATAAGGGATATGGTTTTAGAACAAATATGGGATATGGAACAAGGCTTCATAAAAATAAACTTTTAGTGTCTGGTTCGACACAGCTTCATAGAATGACTTTTTCACCGATGAAGAATATGAAGTAAAACTTTAATATCAATATGTATTATATTTTTAAGAAATATAAACAACATGTAGATCAGGATAAGAAACTTTTGTTTAACTGATTGACTTTAAATAGTTTTTTTTATTTATAAACAGGATGTTAACAATTAATACATAGTCTATCATAATGGAAATTAACAGAATAATACAAGGTAACTGTATTAAAGCTCTAAAATCATTACCAAATGAAAGTGTTGACTTAATTTTTGCTGATCCACCTTATAATCTTCAATTAAAAAGAGAATTGATTAGACCTGACAATTCTAAAGTAAGTGCTGTTAATGATGATTGGGATAAATTTTCTTCATTTAAAGATTATGACATATTTACTGAAAATTGGCTAACTGAATGCAGAAGAGTATTAAAAAAAAATGGTACTATTTGGGTTATTGGTAGTTATCACAATGTTTTCAGAGTGGGTTCAATACTTCAAAACTTAGGTTTTTGGATACTAAACGATATAATTTGGAACAAAACTAATCCAATGCCTAATTTTAAAGGAACAAGGTTTACTAATGCACATGAAACTTTAATTTGGGCTTCTAAATATGAGTCTTCAAAGTATACCTTTAATTATCATGCAATGAAAAGTCTCAATGGAGACCTTCAGATGCGTTCTGATTGGCGTCTTCCTATATGTTCTGGAAAAGAAAGGCTAAAAATAGATGGAGATAAACTTCATTCAACTCAAAAGCCAGAGACATTACTTTCAAGAGTTATTATTTCAAGCAGTAATATAGGTGATTTGGTTCTAGATCCATTTTTGGGTTCTGGGACAACTGCTGCAATTGCAAAAAAATATAGCAGAAATTGGATTGGTATTGAAAAAGAAAAGAGTTATATAAACGAGGCTCAAAAACGAATCGATAATACTGAAAAGGTAAAAATTAATTTTTTAGAAACAATAAAATCAAAAAAAGAAGAACCCAAGGTTGCTTTTGGTTCTCTTATTGAAAAAGGTTTGTTGAATCCAGGGGAAACTCTATTTGATGGTAGGCAAAGATGGTTTGCTAAAGTAAGAATTGATGGAAGTTTAATTTCAAACAATTCAAAAGGCTCTATTCATTCAGTTGGTGCAGAAGTACAAGGTCTTACTGCTTGTAATGGATGGACGTTTTGGCATACAAAGTTGAATGGTAATATTGTTCCAATAGATATTCTAAGATCTATGGTTAGAAAAAACTTAAATAATAAAAACAATTGGGTATAATAAAGTGTTGCTAATATGTAACACTGTTGTTAATTGACTTATATTAAGACTTCAATTAATTAAAATATTATTGACAGTCTTTCAATTTAATATAAAAGATTAAAACATAAATAACTTAATATTACTCCCCGGGGTTTACGATATGAAAAAAATTATTTCAATGATATGTGCGATTATGTTGTTTAGTGCACAGGCAGCATTTGCACAAGAACAAGGTTCAGGTAGTACTGCAGCAGGCGGAGCAAGCGCTTCAACAGCTGCGGGTGGTCTAGCTGGTTTTGGTGTTGCAGGCATTGCTGTTGGACTTGCTGCTATAGCTGTAATAGCCGCTGTTGTTAATGATGATAATAAAGCAGCAGCTAGTTCATCAAGTACAACAACAACAACAACAACAACAACAACAACAAATTAAAAATAGTTTTATTTTTTTTAATACACAAACAGTTGCAATATATTTTTGCAGCTGTTTGTTTTTTTTTATAGTACCCAATAATGTTTATGCCTTTGATACTTTAGAAGATTTTTCATTTCATAATAATTATGGTGTACCTGGTTTAGTAGAAATACCTTCATATGGATCATTTAATGATGGACAGCTATCTTTCTCAACTTCTAAGCACTCCTCACACTTTAGAAATACACTAAGTTTTCAAGCTTTACCGTTTGTAATTGGTTCATTCAGATATTCCGGAATAGGAGATGCTGAGGATGCAAATCAAGAATCAACTGGCTACATTCTATGGGATAGAAGTTTTGACTTAAGACTGGATCTCTTAAAAGAAAAGAAATTTATACCTGGATTAACTGTTGGTGCTCAGGATGTTATAGGTACAGGTACATATTCAGGAGAATATCTTGTTTCTTCAAAAAGAGTATTAAATAATTTTAGAATTACAAGTGGTTTGGGATGGGGAAGATTAGGTACAGGAAACATTATCATAAAGGGAAACGGCTCAAGAGCTGCAAGAGATGGCGGTGATTTTGGTGGTTTATTAAGAACAAAAAGTTTATTTAAAGGAGATGTAGGTTTATTTGGTGGTATTGAATATTTCACAAAAAATAATAAACTTAATATTAATGCTGAAGTTTCATCAGATACATATTCTCATGAGACAAAAAAAAATTTAATAAAAAACACTTATGCTTCGAAAATCAATCTTGGATTAAACTATAAACTAAATGAAAGTATTGGGTTAGGAACATATTTTATTAAAAATAAAGAAGTTGGTTTTAAGGTAAGTTTATCTGCAAACCCAAAATTAGAGAAAATCCCTAATAGCCTGGAAGGTGTTCCCCAATCATTTTATTCATTTCCATTCCCTGTAAAAAATCATGACAAAAGTTACTGGGAACCTTTAATTAAGGATTTAGGAAAAGAAAAGGTAAACGTTGTAGCGCATAAAGAAACTGAAAATGCAGCTGAAATAGTGATAGAAAATAATCATTATATGTTTCATTCACAAGCAATAGGACGCTCTTTAAGGGTACTTAGTAAATATATTCCAAAGACAAAAATTTTTTTTAAAATTATTCTTTCAAAGAATTCAATTCCTATAAGTGAATTTTCTTTTAACAGAAATAAAATAGAAGAAATTATAGATTCTCCAAATGCAGAACTTTTAACAAAAATGATTGTTAAATCAAGATCTGCACCAAAACAAATAAGAGGAATGATAACAAATAAAAACTTTATAAACAAACCTTCTTATAGTATTAGCCCATATTATAGGTTACATCTATTTGACCCTGGTCATCCCCTATATTACGACCTTGGTTTTAGCACAAACTTCTTATATCAATTAAAGCCTGGTTTTATATTTTCAGGGCGGTTAGAAACATCTGCACTAACAGATTTTGATAAAATTTGGCGAGGAGAAAAAGGCTCTTTGGCAAAGGTGAGAACTGATTTGAAAGAGTATTTAAATGAAACAGACACAAGAATTGAAAATATGATACTTTCTTCATATTTTAAGCTGAATAAAAACTTATATGGAAGGAGTAGCTTTGGATATTTAGAACCTATGTTTGGGGGACTCTCAATGGAACTTCTGCATCTTCGATCAAATTCTAATTTAGCCATAGGAGCAGAAATTAACCATGTTAAAAAAAGAGATTATAGGCAACTGTTAGAGTTTAGAGAATTGAAAGGCCTAGCCAAAACTAACGGTCATTTATCATTATATTGGGATACAAATTATGAATATTATAAATCACAAATTGATTTAGGAAAATATTTAGCTGGGGACAAAGGAGTGACAATAAAACTCTCTAGAGATTTTCCTAATGGTTACCAAGTTGGAGGTTTTTTCACACTAACAGATGCATCCTTTAGTGATTTTGGGGAAGGTAGCTTTGACAAAGGTATTTTTTTTCGAATTCCTTTTAATACAATTCTTCCTTATGAAACTAGGTATGGTGTAACTGAAGTCATTAGACCTATTCAAGGTGATGGTGGTGCTAGAATAGGAGTTCGTGGACGTTTATATGAAACTATATTTGATGAAAACAGTAATACAGTAAAAAAGAAATGGAATAGAATATGGAGATAAAACAAATACTGAAGGCAATATTTGTATTATTTTTAATTAATTCATGTTCTTCCGATCCAAATAGGTACAAGTCAAGTGAGGTTTTAAAACATTACTTTGATCAAAGCAAACCAAAGATAATTAAAGTTTTTAAAAGCGAAGAAATATCCAAGATTAAGTACCCTGTGATTGAAGTTAGAACAAATGGCGTTTTAATTCAGGGTTTAATGTTACCTATTTCTGAAAGGAATGGCTATTCACACTATATTTCTGGTTCAGGGCAGGCCCTAACTGTCAGAGGTTCAATAATAACTAAAACAAACGGTATTAATGTAAATTTAATTTCCTTAGAACTAGAAGAGACCAGTCCATTATCAAAAAAAATACCAATCAATAATTGGCCCTTAGAAAACATACATATTTACAGTTTTTTAGATGCTCAATCTAATATTAAAAAAATAAAAGTGAATTGCAGGTTCAATAATAAAGGTGCTGAGAAGATAAAAATATTAGAAAAAAATTTTGATGTTAATAAAGTTATACAAACTTGTAAAAATAAGAACTTATCATTTTCTAATCTTTTTTGGGCCGATGACAATGGTTTTATATGGAAGTCAAAACAATGGATTTCTAACGACAATATTTTTGCCGAAATTAAAGTTTTAAAAAAATAAAATATTAAAAACTTCTATAATTTTTTATAAGAATTATTAAACATCCAAAAAGTAATCCAAAGATCAATGATGAAACCATTAAAGTTTTAGCATTTGGCTTAGTAAAATGTTTACTAGCCAAAGGGCCACTAAATATCTCAGATACAAAAGGTAAATCACCTACTGCATTCATTTGAATAGTATTTTGCTCTGCAAGAGTTTGTATTAAAGATAGTCTTTCATCTGCCCTAGTTGAATTTAAAAGCTGCTTTTGAAGAAAGTCAATGTGTTTGGATGCCCTGTGGAATGAACGCTTTTTTAAAATATTATCTGATTCTAAATGAATTGTGTTTAAGATTAAAACCCCTAGTTCCTTATCTGTAGTATCTAAAGAAATCTCAGTAATACTAGAAATAGGGTCAGAATAAATAATAACATTTGATTTTAAAAAACTTAGCACATTTGATTTGTTAGGCGTTTCTGGATAATTAACCGGTATTCCTATTAAATTATAAAAATAATTTGTTATTTTTTTCAAACTTGAAGTTTTTGGTTTGATCCAACTCTTACTTTTATCATCCCAATTTGCTGCGAACAATTTTTTCATTAAGTTAGTATCAAGGGCAATCTTTTCAGCAATAACATTTGATTTAAGAAGTGAGGTATAAAGATTAAATTTATTCTCACCACCTGATTTTGGCACATTAAGTCCTATTATATCAGCTATTCCTGAAAATTGTGAAACATTAGAAACAGATGTATCCATTAAAGATGTGGGTATTACTTTCAACTTTATTTCATATGTATATGTAGCCTGTGATAAATAAATTAATGCAAGTAAAAATGATAATAATAAAGTCGATAAAATAATATATTTACCTTTCCAAAATTCATTAAAAAAGGAAGAAAAATTAAATTCATCAATAGATTTTTTATTAGAAATGCTCAATTTATCAGGTTCCATTAAAAGTATTTATTATTATTTACATTATAAAAATATTTAAGAAATATACTACCAGAATTTAAAAAAGTTTGATATACATAATCAGGAACATTATTCTTAGAGTAGCAAAATGAATTCTAAATTACCCAAAAATCTAGGCATTATAATGGACGGAAATCGTCGATGGGCGAAGTTAAATGGTTATCCTATTATAAAAGGTCATTATTTTGGAACATCAGCATTAAAGAAAATTATAAAAAAATGCTCTTCCTTGGGTATTAAAGAATTAACAGTTTTTGCTTTTTCAACAGAAAACTGGAAACGAGTTCCTGAAGAAGTTGAACTATTGATAGGTCTAATAGAGAGGTTTATTCAATCAGAGATTGCAGAATTGAAGTCTAAAAATGTAAAGCTAATTATTATAGGTGATAAAATTAAATTTGGAACAAGGCTTAACAAATTATTTAAAAAAGCTGAAGAACTCACAATTAATAATACTGGAATGAAATTAAATGTTGCTTTGAACTACGGTGGCAAGAAAGATATTCTTTTTGGCGTTAAAAATATTTTCAAAGACATTAAAACGGGAAAAATAAATGAAGACGATATAAACGAGATATTATTTAAAGACTACTTACTTTCATCTGATGTGGGTGATATAGATTTGCTCATAAGAACAAGTGGAGAGCAAAGAATATCGAATTTTTTATTATGGCAAATAGCATATACAGAATTTTATTTCACTGATACACTATGGCCAGACTTCAACGAAAACGAGCTTGAAAAAGCTTTAATTAAATATGAGTATAGAGACAGAAGATTTGGTTCAACTTCAACTAAAAAATTTGAAAAAGTTGAAAATTAAATGGAATTATATTTAATTTATCAAAACTTTACTTTTATTAAATCTAAATTTTAAAACATTTGAAATGAATTTTATAAATCTTACATTAAGAAAAATATTACAATCAATTATATGTGTTTACTTAATAATAAATTCATTAACTGCTTTTTCTCAAAGTTCAAATAACTCAAATTCGCTAAATTTTTTAGAGAGTATTCTTAATAATGATGACAACGATGCACTTAATAGTAATTTAGATAGTTTTAATAATGAAGCTGATTTTGAAAATAATGGTGAAATAGATAGAGAACTATTGGCCTTAATTTATGAAGAAAATAAAAGAGAAAATTATCTTGAAAAAAGTTACAACGATGCTTCTAGTCTAAATTTACAACTTCAAGGTTATGAATTTTTTGCTACACAAATGATATTTCCTAGAAGATTAAGTGTTAATAATGGTGGAGGTTCCCAAGATGATAAAGTTTTATCAACAGGTGATGAAATCATAATAGCCTTGCAGGGCCCTAAAAATATAACTTATAAAAAGAAAGTAAATAATGATGGTGGGGTTTTAATTGATTTTGTTGGTATGGTTCCTGTTAAAGGAAGAAAGTTTGGTGAAGTTAGAAAAGAAATAGAGAGTAGAATATCAGAGACTTTATTAGAGACAAAAGCATTTATTTCATTAGGTAAACTAAAACAAATAAATGTTATAATTTCTGGTGAAGTTTTTAAACCGGGTAAACACAACCTTAGTAGTTTCTCCTCTATTATTACTGCATTAGTTAAAGCAGGCGGTATCAAAAAAAGTGGTTCGTTGAGACAAATAAAAATTTATAACAATCAAAAAATATATACTATTGATTTATATGATCTTTTATTTGGAATAAACCCAACAATTATAAAGAATATTCAGCTTATGGAAGGAGCAATAATTTATGTTCCTAAAATTGGGAAAACTGCTGCAATTTCAGGAAATATAAAACAACCAGGGATATACGAAATACTTATTGGAAAAACTGATCTTAAAGAGATATTAAGAATTTCTGGCGATCAAGTAACCCCCGGTAATTCTAAATACATTCTACAAAGCTTCAACTCATCTGGGAAAAGTTCTTTTGCAGGTGAAGTAAAGAAAAACTATGTAGTAAAAAATGGTGATATAATATTTCTTGATTTTGATTATGAAGATAAGAGTCAAAGTGTTCAATTAGTAGGAGAAGTAAAATACCCAGCATATTATTCATTAAAAAAATATCCAACCATACTTTCATTGTTCTCAAAATTAGATCAATTCAAAAAAGACACTTATCTATATTCATTAATTGTTAAGTCAGAAAAAAATGATGAAAATTTAATTAACTATAAAACTTATAATCTTTGGAACATTTTAAAAGGCTATAATGATATTAAACTGTACCCTAATGATGAGGTTTTTATTTTTAGTTATTCAGATTTAAACTTTTTGATGAGTAAAGAAGTTCTCCAAACTTTAAAAAATAATAATAAAAATAGTAAAAACAATAGATGTAAATCTATTGAAAGACTTAGTTTTTTTTATAATTCAAGCAAATCTGCGGGGTTTTCTGAGTATGATTCCATTTTTAAAGTTTTAAATAATTTAACATTTGAAAACAGTGGATCGCAAATAAATAACATCAGCATTAATGAGAATAATAGTACTGAGACAGCTAATGTTTCATTTGCTTCACAATCAGAAACTATCGATATAGATCCTATTAAAAATAATAATTTTATAGACGTTCAAAACAAAAAAGAGATTTGCCCAAAAATTTTTGAAGATAATCCCGAGTTACTTTTAATGCTCTTAGATAATATTGTTCTAGTCAGAGGAAGTTCAAAAGGTTCGGGAATCCATCTTTCTTCTGATGATGATAATTTTGAAGATTTGATGAAGTTTATTGGTATAGAAAATTCTACGTTTAAAGTTTCCCCAAATAAAAAAATAATTGATATTTTATCTAGACATATAACTTTAAATGGAGCTGTTAGGTTTCCTTCACAGGTTTTAATAAAAAATCATTCTAAATTATCTTCAGTTTTAGGCGACCCAGATTCTTTTTTGGATGAAGCTTATCTTTTGTTTGGAATGATAGAGAGGCAAAAAACAGATAGCTCTTCAAAATCAAATATTTTTTTTAGTCCAGAGTCCGTAATAAATGGTGAGAGTGATCATCTTCTAAGAGAGGGTGATATAATAAAAATTTTTAAAAATTCAGAAATAAAAGAAATCTTAGAAAAGATAGAGGAGCAACAACTTTTAGTTGAGAATAATCGTCCTAATGAAAAAAACGTATCTTATTTAAATAATCAAAACGACCAAACAAACCAGGAAGTTAAACAAATAGAAAATTATTCAGATAATAAATCACTAAATAAAAACACAAATAATTTAAATACCTTAAAAGATACTAAAAACATTAAAGATAGCATAGACAAACTAAACTTAGGGAATCAAGAAACCAAAGATACGAAAGCAAATATATCTAAAAATAAAAATAATTTTCAGTCTGAAACAATCTCAAACTCTTTTAATCCTCTTCTTATTTCCGATCCTTTGCTTGAGAAAGTTTCTCAGCATTTAGTTGAAGTGAAAGGAGAGATTATAGTTCCTGGAAAATATCCAGTTGGTGATAAAACTAAACTATCGAGCTTTATAGAAATAATTGGTGGATTCACAATTAAAGCCGATAAAAAAAATATCGAAATTATAAAAAGTAATAGTACAAAATTAGATAATAAGTTTATTTATCCATTAAGTAAGGTCTTTGTTCCATCTTTAAATATTGAAAAAACAGAAATTGAATTAAGTGGTGCAATAACAAACCCTAGAAAAATTGGATACAAAAACGGGTTATTTTTATCTGAAATTATATATTCAAGTCTCGTTTTAGATAAAAATGCTTACTACCACTTTGGTATAATTGAAAGAAAATCTAACGAAGGTATAAAAATACAACCCTTTTCACCATCAAAAGTTATTATCGGTGACCAGAATATAAAACTACAAAAATCAGATAAAATTATAATCTTTACTAATGAAGAGATTGAAGAATTATTAGACGAAATTGAAAGTAAAGGACTAATTCTTGGCTCAGATATTGGTTTAGAAAATGGAAAAGTACCCTCATCGTCAGGGGCTCTCATAAAAGCAGCGAGTAACTTAATTGTAAGATTAGAAGGTGCAGTTTCAAATCCGAGTCAATATATTCTTGCTGCTAAATACTCACTTAGGGAAATTATTGAAATTTCTGGAGGTCTTTCAAACAATTATGATAACTCAAATATTCAATTAGTTCTGCCTTCAACCGATAGTGACGGGAGCATCAAATTAATAACTGAGAATCTAAAATTAAATGATGCTCTTAATACTTTACGTCAAGTAAAAACTGGAACAACAATTAGAGTCCCTCAAAAAACAAGTGATTATACAAAAGGAACAATTAAAATTTCTGGGAGTGTTTATCAACCAGGGTATTATCAAATCATGAGGGATGATAGTATCTTTGATATTATTAAAAGAGGAGGAGGCCTTACAGATGAAGCTTATATTCAGGGAATGGTTTTTACTAGAATAGAAGAACTAAAAAGAGAAGAGGCATCTATTAAAAGACTCAAGCGTGAACTAGAAAAAGCAATCGCGATTGCGCTTGAACGAAATACTGGTGAACAGAAAATTGACGCTTTGACAATTAATTCAATTAGAGAGTTAACTATTTCAGCTTCAAATTTTAAACCAATTGGAAGAATTGTTGGGAATTTTGCCAATATAAATACATTAAAAAATACAAAAGTTAAAAAAGGCGATAAAATTTTTATACCATCAAAGCCAACATCCATAACAGTTGCCGGCGAAGTAATGACACCTGGGTCTTTGTTATGGGACAAAAGTAAAAACTCAAAAGACTATATCTTAGAAGCAGCAGGATTAACCGATATTGCTGATAAAAATAAAATTTTTATAATTTCCCCAAATGGTAAAGCCCAAAGAGCTTCAAGTTTATGGTCAAAAGAAAAACCACTTTTCCCCGGCTCAACTATTGTTGTCCCCAGAAAAATTGAGTTAAGTTCTAACCTTGGAAGAGTATCTGCTATTACTTCAGTAATATATCAATTAACACTTACTTTTGCAGGTATTGACAACCTTTTAAGCAACTAAATCTTTTAATAAGTCATATGAATGCTTATAATAATATGTTTGATTTCGTAATAATTTTCTTATTGAGTATTTTAGCGAGTGTATTAATAAATATATTAAGTAGAAATTTGAACAACTTTGGTTTAGATCATGATATAGGAATACAAAAAATACACAAAATTAAATCGACAAGATTAGGTGGTATATCGATATTTGTTACATTTATTGTATCTTTAAACCTTTTTGATATATCGTTGACATTTGGTTGGCTTTGTATTTTTTGTTTGTTTCCTGCTCTTGCAATAGGGTTTTTAGAGGATATAACCCAAAAAGTTTCAATAACTTCAAGATTGCTAGGCCTAATCCTTTCTTCTGCACTATTAGTTTATTTTACTGGTACAGTAGTAGAAAATGTTGATATCATTTGGTTTGACAATTTCTTATCTTATTTTTATTTCTCTATTATTTTTACTGTTATAGGATTTATTGCTACTGCGAATGCATGGAATTTTATTGATGGTATCAATGGACTATCATCAGGCCTAGCAGTAGTTATAACTTTAGCTTTTGCATACTTATCATTTCAAATTGATTTATTAGAACTTTATTACTTAAATATTTATTTATCAGCATCTATTTCTGGATTTTGGATAGTCAACATAATTACCGGAAAAATATTTTTAGGAGACTCAGGGTCCTATACATTAGGAATTTTTATCGCCTGGACAGGAGTTTATTTATCAACAAATAATCAAGTATCGGCTTGGTTAATTTTCTTTATTATATTATACCCTGCAACAGAATTAATTTTTTCATGTATAAGGAGAATTATTAATAAAAAATCACCATTTATGCCAGACGATATGCATTTACATAGTATTTTATATAAGTATATTAATTTAAAGTTTCAGGGCCTTTCTCAGCATTCAGTTAATTCATTAAGTGGTATGTTATTATTTTTATTTGGTTCTTTACCAACTTTAATAATTCTGAAATTTAATATTATATTTCCATATATTTTATATTATATAGTAATTTATATTTTAATATATTTTATCCTAATCTACTATTTTCTTAAAAATACTAAAAAAATAATTACATGAAAAAAAAGCTATTAATAGTTGCTGGCGCAAATGGTTTTTTAGGGCGAAGTTTAATTGAAAATTATAATAAAAAAGGCACGTACATTATAGGTCTGACTAGAAATCAAATTTTAGATCCTAGATACTATAATCATAAAAATATTTTTTTAAAAACCTACCAGCATTCAAAACATTCATTAGGGATACCAGAGATAATAGATGATTTAAATCTTAAAAGTTTAAGTTCGATTACTATAGTTAATGCTGCTGGCCCAGCTCATAAAAAAAAAACTTATAAGGACATGTATAACGATGGGATAATAAGATTTACTGAAATCATTGCTAATGATTCATTAAAAATTAATGCTAACCTTATAAATATAAGTTCAATCTCTGCTAGAGAAAGCGTCAATAATAATGCTAATAGGATAAAAGAATATGGTTTGGCAAAATTTAAAGCAGAAAAACTTTTAGATGAAGTTTTTAGAAACAATAAAGGCAATGCAATTTCATTGAGATTTCCTGCAGTGTGGGGAATTGGGGCCCCTGGATCTTTTGCAATTATACAAAAAGCTATTAATAAAAAATTACCTCTTCCAATTACTTCAATCAGAGCGAAAAGAGCATATATAAACATTAAATCAGTAACAGGAATAATTTATAATTTAGATAAAATATGCCAAGAACACAGCTTTGATAAACATTTATCATTTGAAGTGTCAGATGGAGACTTTACTCTACTTGAGATAGCTGAAATGATTTCAGAAGAAATGCAAGAAAAACTTCGTCATTTTACTATCTCTGAATATTTAATAAAAATTACTTTAAAAGTTTTAATGCCAACATTGTATTTACAAATTTTTGAAGAATTATCAATATGCAATACGGAATACAAAACTTTTTTGGAATATTATAAATTGAAACAAGTAAAATGAATTACTCAAAAAATAAAATTTTAATAGATTTCTTTCTTTCAATTTTATTTTTATTATTTTTTTTCTGGGTTATCTTAATAATAATAGTTTATCTAAAAATAACAATTGGAAGCCCTGTATTTTTTATACAAACTAGGGTGGGACAATTTGAAAAATGTTTTAAATTAATTAAATTTAGAACTATGAAAATTGATACAGATAATTTAGGGACACATCTACTTAAGGGAAATGTTTTAACAAAAAATGGTTCGTTTCTAAGAAGATTCAAATTAGATGAACTACCCCAAGTTTTCAATGTATTTTTATGCCAAATGTCTTTTGTTGGTCCAAGACCATGTTTAACAAACCAAAATGAAATTATAAAAGAGAGATCAAAACGAAATATATTTAACTTGAAGCCAGGAATAACTGGATTATCTCAGATAAATAATATAGATATGTCTCGCCCAAAATACTTATCTAAAGTTGATTTACTTTACAAAAAAAATATTAGTTTAAAACTTGATATATTGATGATTTTTTCAACTCTTATTGGACGTGGTATAAACAAAGACCAGATGAGAAAAAAAGTATAATAAAAATCAATTAACTAAATTGAGAATTACTAATAAAACAGTAGATTTTACATTAATCTTTCTTTAATTATATTTAAACAAACAATCAACTTATTAAGAGGCTCAAAATGGATAACTCAATTAATATTATTGCAGAAATAGGTTGGAATTTCATGGGTGATATTGAATTGGCAAAAAAAATGATAGTCGAAGCAAAAAAATCAGGAGCAAATATTGCTAAATTTCAGTTTTGGTCTCCAAAAAAACTAAAACCTGGTCCATGGGACAATGATGGGAGAAGAGAAATATATAATAAAGCTGCGCTTGATTTTGAAAAAATTAACTTACTAAATAACTTCTGCAAAGACAATGATATTGGTTCTCTTTATAGTGTTTTTACTTTATCAGATGCCAAAGAAATTTTGAAGATTGATAATAGGTGGATTAAAATACCTTCCCATGAAGTTGCTAACCTAGACTTAATTACTTTTTGTGGTTCAAATTTTGAAACTATTTTTTTATCTACTGGTGCATGTGCAAAATATGAATTAGAGAAAAGTATAGAAATACTTAAATCAGTAAAAGCAAATTTTATTATAATGCATTGTGTATCATCTTACCCGTGTGAAGATAAAAACCTAAATTTACCAAGAATGGAATGGTTAAAAAACTTTGGTTTTCCTATTGGATTGAGTGACCATACTAGTAGTGTTGTTAGTGGATGTGCAGCTGTTGCAATGGGTGCAATAGCTATAGAGAAACATTTTACGACTGATAATGATTTGCCTGGTCGTGATAACAAATTTGCTTTAACCCCTGAAAAATTTAAGTCTATGACAGATAATATCAATTCAATATCTAACATGTTGATAAGTCATGGACTAAACTCACAAGCATCAGAGCAGGATATAATTGATAATTATCGAGGAAGATGGGGATCTTAATCAGAAAACATTGTAATGACTAGTAAACCCAAAATTCTTATCATAACCCCAATTAAACATATAAAAGGCTTATATGACAAATTAAGTCAGATTTCAGATATTATTTATTTGCCTGAAGCTAAAGAAGAAGATCTTAATAAACATCTTTCATCTATTAATGGTATTTTTACAAATCCTAATAAATCAAATATATTCTTAGGTGATAATATTTTTTTAAAGTCACCGAATTTACAATTAATTTGTACAGCATCAACAGGCACTGTTCATATCGATAAAATAAAAGCTAAAGAAAAAAACATTGATCTGATATCACTTTCAAAAGAATTTAACACTATTAATAAAATTACATCTACTGCTGAGCTAGCTTTCAGTCTTATGTTAAATGCAATTAGAAATATTCCTGCAAGTATGGAGGATACTATCTGTGGAAATTGGGACTATGAAAAACATATTGGAAGGCAATTAAACAATCTTCATGTAGGCGTGCTTGGATATGGAAGGTTAGGTAAAATGTTTTCAAATTATTGTAAAGCATTTGGCTCAAAGGTTTCTATATATGACCCTTTTGTAGAAAAAATACCATTTGGACTTTCCAAAGTTGATAATATTGATATTTTAATAAAAAACTGTGATGTTTTATCTATTCATATTCATGCAAGTGAAGAAAATATAAATTTACTCGATGAACAGCTATTTTCAAAAATGAATGAGAATATAATTATTATAAATACATCACGAGGTGAAATAATTGACGAGGATGCTGCAATAAAATTTTTAACTAGCTGTCCTAATGCTAAAATATATGTTGATGTTATTAATAATGAAATTAATAATAAAAAAAATGGAACATTTATAAAAAACTTTCGTGAAAAAAAGTTTAATAATAGGTTATGTATTACACCACATATTGGAGGAATGACTTCAGATGGCCAGTTTATAGCTTACAACAGAGCAGCTGATATGTTAGTAAAATATTTTGAAAGTAACTATGAAAAATAATGCAAAAATACTTGCTATTATTTTAGCTAGGGGAGGTTCTAAAGCTATCCCCAAAAAAAATTTAGCACTAATCAATGGTCATCCATTGATAAGTTATACAATTTCAGAAGCAATAAAATCAAAATATATATCTAAAATTGTCGTTTCATCAGATGATATCGAAATTAGAAAAATTGCTATTCAATATGGTGCAGATGCTTCTTATGAAAGGCCTAAAGAATTATCTAAAGATGACTCTAAACCTGTTGAATGTAACTTACATGCAACCAGATTTATAGAAAAAAAGCTTAATCTGAAATATGATTATGTAGTAGAATTATTGTGTACAAATCCATTTAAAACAACATATGATATAGATTTAGCTCTAAAAAAACAATTAGATACGGATGCAGATTCCGTTATTGGGGTAATGAGGCTTGATGACCATCACCCAATAAGAATTAAAAAGATAGATGATGGAAAAATTAGAGATTTTTGTCTACCAGAAATACCTGAAAGTAGAAGACAAGACTTAAAACCAGATGCCTATATAAGGAATGGTTCAATATATTCAATGAGAAGGGATATGTTAGAAAAAAAAATAAGATATGGGACTGAAATGAGTTTAGCATATATAATGCCGAGAGAGAGGACAGTAAATATTGATGAACCAATGGACTTAGAGTTTGCTGACTTTTTAATGAAAAAAAACCCAAGAAAATATGTAAAACCACTAATGACTATAGAAAAAGCTGAAGAAATATTAAATGAAAGTTTACAAAAATGTTAAAAAAAGAAGTTTACAAAGACTATGACGCAGATAAAAAAGTTTTAGAAAATAAAATAGTTTCAGTTATTGGTTATGGGATACAAGGAAGAGCACAAGCATTAAATCTTAGAGATAGTGGTCTAAATACAATTATAGGCAATATTGAAGATGAATATTATGAAAAAGCGCAACAAGATGGTTTTAGTGTATATTCTATTAAAGAAGCTATAAAATTATCTGATGTTACTCTATTTTTAATACCAGACGGTTCTCACAAAAACTATATAGATAAAATTCTTTTTAACCTATTTAAAGAAAACTCATTGTTAATTTTTGCTCATGGTTATTCTTTAAGGTTTGAGAGTTTAAACCTTCCAAAAAATATTGATATAGCAATGCTTGCACCAAGATATCCTGGAAAACAAATAAGAGAGAGTTATTTAAATGGTTCAGGAGTGCCAGCTTTTATTGATGTATTTCAAGATCATACTGATCAGGCATTATTGAAGTTGGTAACTATAGGAGGTCATATTGGATTTGGAAAGGCTGGAATGATACCAATATCATACTCTCAAGAAGCAGAAATTGATTTATTTATTGAACAATTCATGGCACCTGTTTTTTATGCTTCTATAGAAAATGCAATGGATTTGTTATCTGAAAAGGGATACCCGAAAATATTATCATGTCTAGAACTCTACTATTCTGGTGAAGTTGGTGCTGTCAGAACCCAAATGGGAAGGTATGGTTTATACGAAGGATTAAAAATGTCTGCATCTCCGACATGCAAATTTGGTATTGCAAATAGTGTAGACAAGGTTTTTTCTAAGGAATTTAGAACGTTCATGGAATCTCAATTGGAAAATATCCGTAGTGGTCAATTTGCTAAAAAACTAAATGAAGAGGAAAAATTAGGTTATCCAAAGGTAAAAGAATTTTTTAATAAAAGAGAAAATAATATTATTATAAAATCTGAAAAACAAATTGATCAAATAATTAATAAGCCAAAAATCTAATGAAAAAAGTAGCTATTGTAACAGGTGGTTCAGGAGTTTTAGGCAAGGCTATATCAAACCACCTTATAAAAAAAGGAATAATAGTTATTAGTTGTTATAATAAAAACGCAATACCTTTGAAAAAAAATCAAAGTAATCAAGTAGATATTTTTCCTTTAAAAATGGATCTAAATAATAAAGTCTCGATTAAAAAAGCATTTAAAAAGGTGTTTGAAATATTTGGTAGAATTGATTTTTTAATAAATAATGCAGGATATACTATTCAGTGTGAACCTAAAGACCTAAAAAAAATGAAATTTAGAGAAATTGATAAAATTTTTAAAATAAATGTTTTTGGTTCAATTTTTTCCTCTTTTGAAGCTCTAGATTATTTCAAAATGCAGCAGAAAAAAAACAAAGATTTTTTAGGATCTGTTATAAACATTTCTTCAAATTCAATAAAAACACATAACGCTAGTAATCTTTTCTACATATCATCTAAAGCTGCACTTCAATCGATAACTGAAAGCATGGCTTTACATTATGGTAATATTTCAAGATTTAATGTGGTGGCGCCTGGCTTAGTAAAATCTAAACTTACTGAAAAAACTTTTGATAAAATATATGACAGAGTTTTAAGTAGAACATCAATGAAGAGGCTCATAGAACCCAAAGATATTGCAATTACTGTAAATTCAATTTTACAAGACATGACAATGGTTAATGGGCAAACCATATATGTTGACGGCGGAAGAACAATCGGTGATTAAAAAAGTTTTAATAACACCTGTTGGTATGAGTTTTATAAAAAATAATATCATAAAAAAAATGAAGCCTAATTACGATTTATTCTTTACTAATGGAATTCTTATAAAAAAAACTGAACTTATAGATAAGTTAAAGGACAAAGATGCCTGTATTTTAGGTTCAGAAACCATTGACAATGATATACTGAAGTATTGTCCAAATCTAAAAATTATTAGTAGATTCGGAAGTGGTTATGATCAAATTAATTTAATATCCTTAAAAAAACATCGGGTTGCTCTTGCAATTAGCAAAGGCATTACAAACACTGCTGTATCACGACATACATTTGCGTTAATTCTTTCACTTACACATAAAATAAAAGATCACATTAACTCTTCAAAACTGAATAAATGGGATAGGCATTTAAATTTGAGTCCAGAAACTACTTCTATTGGTATTATAGGGATGGGAGCAATAGGACAACAACTAGCAAAGTTTCTCGATAATTTTGGTTATAAAGTTTATTTTTTTAATAGATCAAACAAGGAATTTGAATTTAAAAAAAATTATTATCAATGTGATTCAATTGAAGATTTAATTTATAAGTCTGACCTTATATCACTCCATGCTAACTATAATCGTAAAAATCATAATATGATATCTGCAAATAGAATAAAGTTAATGTCTGGAAAGTATTTTGTAAATACTTCTCGGGGAGATTTGGTTGACGAAAATTTTTTATATGAATCTTTAAAGAATAACTTATTAATTGGAGCAGCTATTGATGTATTTAAAAATGAACCAGCTTCAGGCACTTCATCGAAAATAAGAAGCCTAGCAAATGTGATAAGTTCGAGTCATACAGCAGCATATGATTTATTTTCAATTAAGAAAGTTGGTGTTTCTGCTGCAAGTAATATAAAAGCATACTTTGAAAACTCTGCTATAGAAAAAGATAACCTTATATATGAACCATCAAATTAAAAGGTAAGCTATGAAACCAAATGTACTTTGCACAGCACCGTTTTTAGAATACAAAAATGCTATTAATATTCTGAATAAAAATACAAACCTCATTTTAAAAGAATATGAACCATATGAAAATGTTATAAAAATTATTCCAAAGATACATGGTTTCATTCCTAATGCCAGAATAAAGATTGATAGAAATTTAATTAGAAGAGCTAAAAATTTAAAGGTAATTTATCAACCTTCACTAGGAAGGGATCATATTGATGAAGAAGCATGCAAAGAATCCAAGATTACTGTAAGAGGCTTGGTAGATGAAGATGTTTTAAGGAAAAAACTTTGGACCACTTCCGAACATGCTGTTGGATTAATATTAAATTTATTAAAAAGGCAAACGGAATCTATTAATGCGGTAACCAATTTTGGTATATGGAGGAATACAGATTTTATAGGAAATGATCTTAGAAATAAAATCGTAGGAATAATAGGATACGGTAATGTCGGATCAAAAGTAGATAAACTTTTAAAGCCATTTGGTGTAAAAGTCTTTAAATGTGATCCATATATTGAACAAAAAGACAGTTCATTTGTTAGTATTAGTGATATATTTAAATTCTGTAATATAGTCACTATTCATGTACCTCTTACTTCTGAGACAAAAAACATGATAAATAAAAAGTATTTAAATAAATTTGAGAACGGTTGGCTGATAAACACATCTAGAGGTCCAGTAATTAATGAGGATGATTTAATAGAATCTCTAAAAAATGGTAACCTTTTAGGTGCAGCTCTAGATGTTATTAACAATGAAAGTGTATTTGGGGTAAAAGAACTTAAAATAGTCAAGTATGCAAAAACTGTTAATAATCTATTGATAACACCTCATATAGGGGGTAGTACCTCTGAGTACTTAGACAAAATTTTTACCTTTTCATCAAAAAAATTAATTCAAATGATGTCTAAAGATTAACTACATGAAAACCTTTGTTTTTTTAACATCAAGAGAATTTATGGCTCGCTATCAAATAGGGGCTATGAAATCAATAAAAGAAATAATAATTAATTCAGATTTTAAGTTTATATCTTTAGATAAATGGAAAGGGGGCTCAGTAAATAAATATTTTCAGGAAAAAAATATTTTATTTATGGAGTTACCTCATAAATTCTTTCCAAATAATTTAATTTATTCTTCTAAAGTTGGATTGTTTATTTGGATTATCAATTTTCCTATAATCTTAAAATTTTTAGTAAACATTTTCTCAAATATTGCTGATGAAACTATTTTAGTTATTGACCAAAGGTGGGGTTTAATTGATCTAACTGTAGCTTCCGTAGCCCATTTCTATGGAGCCAAAATAATTTTTTATCAACATGGTTACTCAACACTACCATTCTCAAAAAAAAGCTTAATTAAATATAAGAAAAAAAAGATCAAGCATTATCTTTTAAATTTATATATGAAAATAATTTCTATTTTTCTTTCATTTTGGAAACTTAAATTAAACTTGAAAAGTGTTGTTTTTTTTAAAACAATTGTTTTTTCAAAAGCATATAAAAAATATATAAATGACTTTTGTTCAACACAAGAGAGTATTGTATTAGGAAATCTAGCGTTTGTTGATTTGAATAAAGAAAAAAAGTTTCAACAAAGGTTTGACAAAGCAAATCCAAAAATTCTCCTGTGTACTTCAGGTCTTTATAGATATAAAAAAAAATCTTTATGGCAATCTTGCAATAGGAAATATGAAAAAATTCTTAAAAGTTTAAAAGTTTTTTCATCAGTTGATGTTAGATTAAAACCAGCTGAAGAGCTATTTAAAAAAAGAATAAGTAACTATGTCAGTGATTTTAATTTTGTTGACAATACAATTGAGTTTTATAAACAATCGTTTAAATATGATCTCATAGTTTGTTCAAAATATTCAACAATTATTTTTGAATGTATAATATTAAATATTCCATTTATTACTTACGATCATGATGGTTTATATAATGATATTGATGAACTTGTTAAATCAATCAATGTGCCTTCTATTGAAAATATATCAAGAAAAGATAAATTTGAAGATTTATTAAGTTATTATAATAATTGGCAACAAACAAAAAAAAATGACATTGAATATTTAATTGGTGACTTAGGCATTAGTGATTATGACAATTTTTCAAAAATTTTAGTTAATTAAAAGATGAAAAAAGTAAGTATAATAATAAGGACATTAAACGAGGAGGACTGGATAAAGCCCTGTCTTGTTGCTATACAAAAGCAAAGTTATAAAAATTTTGAAATAATCATAGTAGACAATAATAGTAATGATGCAACCAAAAAAATTGCCAAAACGTTTAATGTTAAAAAGATTGTTAATATTAAAAATTACTATCCTGGTTATGCAATAAACCTAGGACTAAAATATGCATCTGGAGATTTTGGTGTAATTCTTTCGGCTCACTGTATTCCAAAAAATAATGATTGGTTAAAAAGTCTTATAAAACCTTTTGATGACACTAATGTTGTCGGAGTTTACGGCAGACAGTTACCATTACCCTTTACGTATCCTGATGATGCAAGAGACTTATTAATAACTTTTGGAAAAGAATCGAAACTTCAGGAACATGACTATACATTTCATAATGCAAATAGTGCAATAAGATTAAAATATTGGGAAGAAAATAAATTTTCTAATAAAATTTCAAATTTAGAAGATTGGGTATGGGGTAAAGCAGTTATAGAAAACTATAAAATGTTATTTTATGAATCAAATGCAGAAGTTTGGCACTATCATGGAATTCACCAGCATGGAGAAAAAAAATCTTTTAGAGCTAAAAGTGTCTCGCAAATTTTAAAAAACCTTTTCAACTTAAATGATAAGCTACCATTACAGTTAAGTAAACAAAGAAAAGTAGGAGCCGTTTTAATTTGTGATTATGATAAATTATCCAATGAAGAAATTGAAACTTTTATAAAAAAATTAAACTTTTATACTAATCTTCCATGTTTTCTTTTTGGAAGAAACAAGAGAAAAAAATCAAGGTATTATACTTATCTAAAGACAAATATTCCTAGATCAAGCCAAATAGAAAAGTATTTAAATGATTTTATAAATTCTTTTGAAAGGAGCACTAAGAAAATTTTGGAATATTTTAGCTTTTATGATCCAAAATATAGAGAAAACATATTCAATGCTGCAAACATAACATCCGACATCTTAATAGAAAAAAACTTTAAGATGGTGAGTTATGGTATAGTTGACAACAGAGTACATGTTAAAATTCTAAATGAAAACAATCAAACTAAAATTAATAATAATCATGCAATTCCTGAAAAAGACTATATGCTTCTTCTTGGCCAAGGCTCATCATTTCGGACAAGCTTCATCAGGTCAGGTATGCAAAGCACAAAAAATATTAAGGTGATTGACTGTATTGACCATAAATTCTCTATCAAAAATTAGTGAAACTGTGAAAAAAAATCAATTTGTTTTTATAACTTCTCATTCTCCATATCAAACCAATCAAGCATCAGTTTTAAAAATCTACAGTGAAGCAAAAAAATCTGATTTAGTTGATGTAAAAATAATATGTCTTGGTCTTTCAATTGCTCGCCTTCTTTATTCAAGAAAAAACTTTAATTTATTTTTTAAACATTTAATGAACTTTGATTTACATCTGTTTAGCATTTATGAACCACTACCTATAAACGGAATTTTTTCAAAACCTTTAGAGATGTTAAACATTATATGGTCATGGAAATTTATTTTTATTTTACTTATTACAGTTAAAAAAAATGGAATTTTATTCTTTGAAGCTGGCTCATCAAGCTTTATAATTGAAAAAATTTTGTCAAAGTCCTATCTAAGGGAAAGATGGAATATCATATATAGAATCAATGACTTGCCCGGATCTTTTAGGATTTTTGAATCTTACTCAAAGAAAAATGATAAAATAATTAGTTACAAATTAGACAATCTTATTATTTCATCACCATCTAAAATACCTTATGAAAAATGTAATAAAATAGTTATTCCACCAGGAGTAAATAATAATTCTTTAATTAACTCAAAAGTTAAGAAACAAAATATAATTATATATCCAGGAATGTATCCAATTTCTGCAGAAGATTTAAAAATAATTGAAAAGCAATATTTAAACTATAGAATTTTCTATACAGGGCCGTATGCTTGTAAATCAAATCGAATTTTTAACCTAGGAATAATAAATCCTAAAGATTTAGAACATTATTTTAAAATAGCAAAAGCTGGAATCATGATCTTTCCAAATAAAAATTATGAATGGTTTTTAAATTCAAATAAAATGATTATGTTTAAAGCGCTTGGAATACCAATACTAGCAAATAATTCATTTGAATTAGATCTTACGAAATATAATATTCACTCTATTTATGGAAAAAAAATAGATTTTATTAAAAGTAAAAAAAATCCTATCAAGCCATATACTTGGGAAAATGTCTTCAATGAACACCTTAAAGTTTTTCTTCCTGAGGTTAGAAAAATAATAATTTAGAAGAAAAAATTTAAAACTATACAAAAATAACTTAATAATATAAGAAAATGTAAAAAAAGGGCTTTTTTTTGTTATATTTGTTCAATAAACTTTTTTTCAAAGTGTATAAAGTTCAGTTTTTATTAGCAATACTTATTATAGTTATTGCTTCTATAATTGAAGGTCTACTATTAGGAACGTTAAATGTCATTCTAGTAAATATAACAAGTAATGACCAGCCTATTAACAATTTACAAGAAACTATTATAAAACTATGGAGTTTTTTTGGTATAAACCAAGAAAAAATTATCTATGGCTTTATCTTTCTTATAATATTATCTTTCCTCTTTAGATGTTCTTCATTAGTATACAACAATTATATAGTCTTATCTGTTGGAAGAAAATTAAGTTCAGATATATTTAGTCTAAATCTAAAACGAGAAAATCAAAACAAATCCACTTTTTCAAGCTACGAAATCAATTCAGTTGCCCAAAAAATTCAATTACTTACTACAAGTGTTTTTGTACCACTAATTAATTCAGTCACAGCTATAATAATTAGTTTTGCAATAATATGTTATTTATTGAATCAAGGTTTATTTATATATTTATTGTTAATTGTATGTTTGTTATCAATATATTTTTTGATAGTTTTTATGCTAAAAGGAAAATTATTAAAAAACTCATTTGGATTAAATGAGTACCAGGACAAGAGAAATAAAATAATAAACGAAACTATTTTAGGCTATAGAGAATTAACTATAAGTAACCTACTTTATAGATCTAAAAACGATTACTTAAAAAACGAAAGTAATTTTTTATCTATTGCACTTGAAAATTTAACAATTGGCTCACTACCTAAATTTTTAATTGAAAGTATATTACTTATATCTTTTGCTATTTTCGCAATTTTTGCAGTTAATTATCAATTAGATTTTTCAACAATAGGTGCATCTTTAGGAACTTCTTTATTGGCAATGCTGAGGCTAATCCCTCATATACAAAGTATATATAACTCTTGGGCACGAATTATTGGTAACTTAGAAGTTATTAGGTCTATTTCAGAAACCACTCTTTCCCTTGAAAAATCACAAAATAAAAACGATGACACTTTTGAAGACATTTTCCAAAAATCAAATAACAATATACAGGGTACAAAGATTATAAAAATAAGTTTTGATAAAGTTTATTTTAAAATCCAAAATAAAGTATTAATTGAAAAATTTAATCATGAATTTATAAAAGAACAAAAATTTAAATCTTTGCCTAAAATTATTGGAATAACTGGTGAGAGTGGGTCTGGAAAATCAACTATACTAGACTTATTTTCAGGTTTTAACACCCCCTTATATGGTTTTGTAGAATATCAATATTTGTTGGAATCAAAACTATATAAAACTAAAACAAAGGAAATTAATTTTTTTAATTCTAAATTAATTTCTCATGTTTCACAAAAACCATTTATTTTTGACGAGAGCCTATTATACAATATAACTCTTACAAATGATTTAAAGTCAATTAATCTTAAACTTCTAAAAAAAATTTGGGATATTTGTGATTTAAAAAAAGTATCCAAATTAAATGAACAAAATCTTATAAAATTAGTTGGTGAGCAAGGCAAAGCAATTTCTGGTGGTCAACAGCAAAGGGTCGGTCTTGCAAGAGCATTGTATCTTGAAAGACCAATACTTCTTTTGGATGAACCTTTTAATGCTCTAGACAGCATTTCAGAGAAAAAAATATTATCTAGTCTTAAAAATCATAATTGCGATTTCATTTTTATTATTTCTCATAACGATAATAGTTTTTTTATTTGCAATGAATTAATTAAAATAAAAAATAATTTTCCTCAAAAATTAAATATTGAATTCAGGAGCTTAAACTGAGGACTAAACTAATAAATTTCAGCATCATTATTGCGCCTTTTATAGTTTCTTTTTTTGTTGTCTTAAACAGAACAATTGCAGAGGGTTTAGCTTTAATTTTAGCTAACCTAATTTCAATTTTTTTAATACTTCAAATTGTAAAAATGAAAAAGCTTTTGATACTTACAATAATTTCACTTTTAGTAATTAGCATTAGTTTAATTAATTCTTCAATAATTTTTTCAATAAACATTTCTTATTTAATAATTTCAATAGCTTTTATTTTACCAGTTCTAACTTTCTTTTATTATTTTTTAACTATATCTAACATTCAAGGATCTATAGAAAAAATCCCTATTATAATTGTCATTCTATTATTGGTATATTTAACAACAACATTTTTGTTTGTATACTTTGAGGGTGACGGGAAATTACATATAATACAGTGGCAAAGACCATCATTTTATTTTGAAAACACTCTAAATTTAACTGGATTTATTGTACCCATTATTATAACAACTTTTTTCAACATTAAGCATGTTTATAAAAATTATACTTATAACATTTTAGTTTTAATACTTATTTTGCTACTCTCTTTGTCTCTAGGATCTAAAATGATTTTTTTATTATTTTTGATATTTCTGACTAGTAGTTTTTTTGGACATAAGGGTATTATAATTTCATCGATTATGATGCTTGTCTTACTTATATTATCAATAAATATAAGTACATACTCTCAAAACATCTATGAAATATTAATTACAATTTTAAATTCAGAGCGAGTAGGTAGATATTTAAATTTCATAGACTTTATATCAATCTACGGAATAGCCGTTAATGGAGCTCCAGGTCTAGCTCAAAAGGTTGGAAATACTATGTGGGTATCTTTTGAAAGTATGTTAGTTCAATTGCTTCTTTTTTCTCCTATAATTTTTATTCCAATTATTTGTTTTTTTGCATTCAAAGCAACTAAAAATTCAATCTACTTAACTTTTTTTCTTACTTTGCTGATTACTGGAAGTTTAGTAACGCCAATTAGTTTGTTTATGTATTTGAGTTTAGCACTTTTACTTAAAAGGTTGGATAATGAAAAAACTTATACTGTACAGAATCTATAAATCATTATATTAAGATGTGATAATAAACATGAAATTATTTAATAAAAAATTTGTAGTATTTTCAAATAAATTAAAACTGAAAAAATTTAATAATATATCATCTATTCAGTTTTTATTATCTAAAGATGCAAATCTTCACTTAGGAGATGAACTGTATTTAAGTGAAATTGTAGAAAAGCTTAATTCGTTCAGTTTGACAAGTAAATATAAAGTTTATCTAACATTACAAAATAGAGGTATTAATTCAGATTATCTTCAAATTGCACTTGACTGGTCTTCAGAAATAAGCCTTTCTCCTGAGGAAGTTATAAGATTTGAATTTAATAAAATTGGAATTACCTTTCCTATATTTGATATAAAAGATAAAAATAAAATAATTTTTTTTAACTCTGAAATTAGGTCAAACAAATTAAGAGTTTTTGGCATGAAAAAAAAATTTTTAAAGCTTTTAGAAACTTTTCACAATGAAAAATTTGAAATTATTTCTATTGGCAAAGAAAAACCATACTGGATTGAAAACAATGGTATACCTATAAAAGAACATATTACAGGTTTGGAAAAATGTCAGAAAGCTATTGAAACGCTTAACCCATTCGCTATTGTTACTTTTGACAATTACTGGATGCATTATGCAGGTAAAATTGGTTTAAGAAGATATGTGGTTCAAAGGAGAAAACTGTTTCAAAGAAATTTAATTAATCATATTACTCTAATAAACAATCTTACAAACAACAGTAATATTTATTATATATAAAGATTTGGATTTTAATTATAGATTTTGAAGGATTTTATGGCTGAAATTATAGTTTTTGGGGATATTATGATTGATAGATATCTTTCAGGTGATATTAAAAGAATAAGCCAAGAAGCACCTGTACCAATTGTGGCTAATGTAATAGAAGACTATAAACTTGGTGGTGCAGGAAATGTTGCTATGAATATTGCTAGCTTAGGAAAAACTTGCCAATTGTTTGGGATGCTAGGACAAGATACCAACGGACAAATTTTCAAAAAAATTGTTAAAAAGCAGAAATTAATTTCTGCTTATTTTATTGATGATGCTAGACCCACAACTACAAAAACAAGGATTATTTCAGATGGGCAACAAATTTTGAGAATTGACAATGAATGTACTAAAAGTATTTCAGATAAATTAATAAATATTAAACAACTTATAAAAAAATTTGATAAAAGTGCAAAAATTATAATTATTTCTGATTATGCTAAAGGATTGGTAACAAAAGATATGGTTAAAGAGATTATAGCTTGGTCTAGAGATAATAATGTCCTAACTATGGTTGATCCAAAAGGTAACGATTATAAAAAATACAATAAAGCATTTATGATTAAGCCAAATAAAAAGGAAGCTGAAGTCGCTTCTCAAATGAAAATAAAAACTTATGAGGATGCAAGGATTGCTGCAGAAAAGATACATAAAAAATATAAAATTCAAAATATTTTAATTACACTTTCAGGAAATGGATGTTATTTCTACAATAAGAACATAAACAAAGCATTTGACGCTGAAACCTCTGAAGTTAAAGATGTATCTGGAGCTGGGGATACTGTTATTTCATGTATCGCAGTTTTAATTTCACAAAATATAGAATGGGAATCATCTATAAAACTATCAATGAAAGCTGCATCTAGCGTTGTAAAAAAGCAAGGTGTAGCTCTTGTTACACAAGAGGATTTAAAAAGCAAAGAAGAAAAATTAGGCAATACAAATATTTCTACATTATTAAGCAAAATTAAAGATCTTAAAAAAGATAATAAAAAAATTATATTTACAAATGGATGTTTTGATATTCTTCATATTGGCCATTTAGACTATCTTGCAAAAAGCAAATTACTTGGAGATTTTCTTATAGTTGGATTAAATTCTGATAAAAGTGTAAAGTCATTAAAAGGCCCCAAAAGACCCTTTAATAATCAAAATGATAGAGCATATTTTTTAGAGAAATTAGAAATGGTTGATGCAGTAGTTGTTTTTGATGAAACTAATCCAAAAAAATTATTGTCTAAGATTAAACCAGATGTATTAACAAAAGCAGATGATTACAAGTTTGAAGATATCATTGGAAAAGAGCACGCTAAAAATGTTATTCTAATTAAAAAAAAATATAATACATCATCAACTAAAATATTAGAAAAAATAAATATCAATAAATAAATTTCACCTCATATTAACAAAAAATAGATGAAAAATGTATATACAATAATTTTATGTGGTGGACGAGGTTCAAGACTAGGTAGCCTTGGTAAATCTATTCCTAAATCAATGGTCAAAGTATTTAAAAAACCATTAATTTGGTATATTATTGCAAACTTATACCATAAGGGTTTTAGAAAGTTTATCTTACCTTTAGGTTATAAAGGAAAAATAATAAAAAATTATATAGAAAATGAATTTATAGATAATAATAATAAATTTTCTGATTGTGAATTTTTTCTTATTAACACTGGAGAGAATAGTAGTGTTTCAAAGCGTTTTATTAAAATAAAAAAAGTAATTAAAGAGAGTACTGATTTTTTCATCGTGAATGGAGACACTTTTTTTGATTTTAATTATCTAGATATGTATTATAAGCATGTTAAAGAAAAAAATATGTTAACTTTAGCATCAACTATAGTTTATTCAAAATATGGATTAATCGAAGAAAAGAATAATAAAATAACAAACTTTATAAAAAAAATGAGCATATCATCCTTTCAAATTGAAAAATTATCTAATAGTATATATTATGTTAATGCGGGTTTTGTAATATTAAAATCTAATTTTACAAATTATATTACTTTAAATAATGAGTTAGAATTCGAAGATCAGGTATTTTCAAAATTAATTAAACTGAATAAAGCCTCGAGATATAAAATAGATGGAGACTGGTTTGCTGTTGAAACACAAAAAGATCTATTAGAAATTAATGATGTCAACTCTTACATTGGATCTAAGGTCTTAAAAAAACTAAATTTATTAGAAAAAATTTGAAATAAAGTTTAAATATGGTTAAAGAACACGATAATGATCTAATATCAAGATTTACATATAACCAACCTTATATCAAAGATATTGATACTTTTAAAAAAGAAATTCTAAATAAAACTTATATTCCTCATCAAGTCGAGGTTCAGCCAGGACCAAAAGGTAAAGCACTATGTTGGCTTCAATGCCCGTATTGTTATGGAGGATCAGCAAAAAATACTGGAGAGCTTCTTAATGACGATAGGTATATTGAGGTTTTAAAAGAAATAGCTATTGGCGGTGTAAAAAAAATAATTTTTGCAGGATATGCAACAGATCCACTAAATTATAAATTTATAGATAATTTAGTGCAAGTACCCTTAGATTATAAACAAGTAATGGGATTTCATACAAAGGCAATTAAAGTTTCTGATAGATTAATTAGACTTATTACTAACTCAGAATTAACACCAAAAAGTTACTTTAGTACAAGTGTAGATGCAGGTAGTAATGAAACATACAACATAGTTCATGGCTTACCACCTCAACAAGGAAAAATTTATGAAAAAGTTAAAAAAAATTTAAAAAAAATTATTTTAGCTAGAAATAAATCAACATCTCATCTTGATGTTAGTGCAACTTTTCTTATAAACAGCTTAAATGGAAATGTCTCTGAGGTAAAAAATTTTATCAGAGACTTCAAAAATATTGGGGTAGATGCTGTTAGATTTACTTTTCCTCAAAGTCCCAGAGGATATAATCAGAAAACTAGTGATGACCCTAATATTCCTAATAGGGAAGAAAAGGATATCCTAAAAATTGAATTGAAAGAGTTAATTGAAAAAGAAAATTCTTCATATTACAGGGTTGTATTTATAGATAATGATGAAATTTTAGGTATCGATGATAAAGAGAGAACTTTACCTTGTTTTTCTAGGTGGGTTTTTCCAAGTATTGGTTATGATGGCTATTTATCACACTGCTCTGAATCTGCAGCACCACATTTCAGAGATATGGCAATTGGAAATCTAAATAACCAAAATTTTTGGTCACTTTATTATGACTATGATCCAGAAAAAATTAACGAATTGATAATTAACCAAAGTCAAAAGATGACCAAACTAGACTGTAGATGTGATAGAAAAGAACACGCAACTAACCAATTTGTCAAAAAAAGCAAAATCTTTCCTTTCTAAAGGAGTTTAATTTTGAATAAAATCGTATTCATTGGTTTTGGTAAAATGGGATTAGTACATGCTAGAATTTTCGATAAACTTAACTTTGAAATAGTTGGAGTCTTAACTTCAAACAATAATTCAGGGGTAATAGCCAAAAAAAAACTAAAAGAAACTTTTGGAATAAACACAAATAATTATGTAAATTTTAAAGAAATGATTGAAAATGTTAGGCCAAAAAGTGTAACTATATGTTCTCCCCCTGAAACACATCTTAAATATATAAAAGAATCTTTAAAATATAATTTATTTATATTTTGTGAAAAGCCATTTTTTTGGTTTAGAAATATTAATAAGAATAAGATAAATCTTGAATTTACAAAAATAAAAAAATTAAATAGAAAAAAAATTATTGTTAATCACAGTAGTGTTTGCTTTATTGAAAAAATAAAAAATAAAAACAGATTACCTAAAATAATTAAATATTTTAAATTTTCATTTTTTACTAACGGTATACATGAAGACCATGAAATAGGAGTTGATCTGGTGCCTCATGCTTCTTCAATAATTATTGACCTATTAGGTGAAAGAAATATTCTTAATCTTAAAAGAAAAGTATCAAAAAGTGATTATATATTAAATTTTAATTATGGAACAACAAACGTAGAATTTCATTTCCATCAAGATAAAGAAGGAAAAAAAATCTTTGAATTTGAAATTAATAATCAAATTTTTACTAGAATTCAAGAAGGTTTTGGAAACACCTATAAAGCCTTCATACTTGATAAGCATATAGACAAAAAATATGAAATTGAAGACCCTTTTCTGACTAAAATAAAAAAATTTAAGAATATTATTGAAGGAAAAACTAGAAATGACGAAATTTTGAATTGTGAAAAAATAATGAAGCTTTCAGCAAATCTTTTATTACCTTAAATCCTGGGAATCTCTTAAATGGCAAATAAATTTAAAATTCAATATAGTATTATTTTCCCAGCATTTAATGAGGAAGAAAACATATTACCCCTAATAGAAAGAATATACATTACTTTAAAACCACTCAAAAAAGAGTATGAAATTATAATAGTAGATAATGGAAGTACAGATAATAGTCCGAAATTACTAAGTCAATTACTTCTTAAGAACAAATCTAAAGTAAAAAGATTAAAAGTTGTTACCTTGCAAAGAAATTTTGGATATGACAATGCAATAATTACAGGTCTTGCTCAAGCATCAGGAAATCAAATAGTTATTTTAGACGGGGATCAACAGGATCCACCTGAAATCATCCCTCAGTTTTTGGAAAAAGCTAAAGAGGGTTATGGAATAGTATATGGAATTAGAGAAAACAGAACAGAGACATTTATTATACGAATGTTTATTATTATTTTTTATTGGTTTTGGAGTAAATTTTCAAATATTAAAATGCCTAAAAATGCTGGCAATTTTAGTGTAATTTCAAAAGAAGTTCAAAGAACTATTCTTGATATGCCAGAAAAAAATTTATATTTTAGAGGAATTAGAGCATGGTCTGGAATTCCATCTACTGGGATAGTTTATAATAGAGATCAAAGGCATTTAGGTTATACAAAATTTAATTTTATAAAATATACGAATTATGCTTTAGATGGAATAACTTCATTTTCAACAATTCCTCTAAGAGTTCTTACTTTTGGTGGAGCTTTAGGAATTATATTATGTTTTCTTTTAGCATTATTTTTCTTAATAACAAAAGTTTCACAGCTAATGGGTTTTAATGTTTATAAAGTTTATATTGCAAGTGGATCAACAACAATTGTTCTTTTAATCTTGTTTGGAATCTCAATAAATTTGTTAGGTATAGGTATTATTGGAGAGTATATAGGAAGAATAATGGAAGAAATTAAGAATAGACCTAGAACAATAATTAAAAGCATAAAATCTAAAAACTAATTTTTAACAAGTTTCAATTTCAATTTTTTCACACATGTAGTGGTATACTAAAATATGAAGCTCTTGTATTTCAGGTGTGTTTTTTGAGGGAATATTTAATAAATAATCTGAGTAATTTTTACATTCGCCGCCATCTTTACCAGTTAAAGAAATTGTATTCACATCCATTTTTCTAGCGATTTTAAGGGCATTTACAATATTTTTAGAATTACCACTTGTTGAAATTCCCCAAAATACTCCACCCTTGAGACCATGAGCCTCAATTTGACGAGAAAAACAGGTTTCATAAGAATAATCATTTGACCATGCTGTTAAAACTGACACATTAGAGTTTAAGCACAATACATTTAGAGCCTTTCTTTCAATCAAAAATCTTCCAACAAGCTCACCTGTTATATGTAGAGCATCCGATGCGGATCCTCCATTTCCAGCAATCAAAACAGGTAAGTTTTTATTTAGAGCAGTTGATATGCATTTTATTGATTCTTCTATATTATTTATTAAATTAAAATCTTCTTCAAATATTGCTAATATTTCTTTTTGTTTTTTTAACTTAGTTATAAAATTCATCATTTATTTTATCTCATCGAATGTTAAAGGACTATAAATTATTTTGCTACCAGTAAAATCAAAACTAAAAGGTACATGGAGCAAATGTGAGAGTTTTGTTATTAAATTTTCTTTGTAGATGGGATCAACATAAAATAATAAAAATCCGCCTCCACCTGCACCAAGTAATTTACCGCCTTTTGCGCCAGATAAAATACCTATTTTATATAGATTATCAATTTTTTCATTAGAAATTTTATTGCTTATATTCCTTTTTATTTCCCATTGCTTATTCAATAATTTACCGATCTCATCGAGATCACCATAAGGATTCTGAATTATATCTTCTGCCTCTTTTAAGATTAAAGACATATGCTCAAGTTCCTTTTTTTTATTCTTAGTATTTTTTATTTGATCCGCAGCAATTACACCTGCATCTCTAGATAAACCCGTAAAAAAAAGGACCAATCGATCTTCAAGATACTTCAGTCTTGTAGAGTCAATTGTTAATTCTGACACTTTTACTTCCTGAGGACCTCCAAATTCAATTTTATTAAAGCCCCCATATGCTGCAGCAGTTTGGTCTTGTGACCCAACAGATTCTCCTATTTCATCCTGTTCAATTTTAATTGCTTCCAAAGCTAGTTGATATTTGGAAGGTTTAAAATTTTGTAGGGTATGCAAAGCATGTAGCATACTTACTGTAAAAGTAGAACTGCTTCCTAATCCAGATTGGGCTGGTAAATCAGCATGGTGAACTAAGTCTATACCTTTTTTTTCATTAAGAAATTTAAGACAAGCCTTTATAGAATTATGTTCAATTTGTTCGATTTTATTAACTTCTTCTCTTTTAAAGTATCTTAATCTATACTTATAATCAAAAAAAGGCGGTAAATATCTAAGAGTTAGATAACAATATTTATCTATTGTTAAACTAATCACACTTCCCCCGTGCTCTCTATACCAAACTGGATAGTCAGTTCCTCCCCCGAAGAGAGACACTCTAAATGGTGTTCTACTAATTAGCATTTTATTTAAATGAATAATTACTTTTTAAAGTTTGTATATTAAAAGTGAATTGTTTTAAAGAGATTTATTTATATATAAACTCATATTTTTCCTAATATTTTTTAGATCATTTGGTAAACCAATATCTATAAATGAAGAATTAAATTTAATACCCATGATCTTGCTATTATTTTTAAATAATAAAGGAAATATCTCATTTTCTAATGAAATAAATATATTTTTTTTAATTTTTAATTCTTTAAGTAATTTTGGTTGAATAAAATATATGCCACCGTTTGCATTGTATAATCCAGAATAATCTGTGAAGTTTTGGTCTAAAAAGATATTTAATTTTCCATCTTCAGTTAAAGATAGAGGCAAATATCGTTTATAATCTGAAGTTTCAAACAAAGAAAAGCAAATACCAGCATTTTTTTTATACGAAAAAGAAATTAATCTACCTATATCAATGGGAAAGTAAGTATCACCATTTAAAAGAATAAAAGGCTTTATAATTTTATAATCATTTAATGCCTTGATTACTGCACCTCCTGTACCCAACGGTTTATTCTCATGAGAGTAATTAACCGAACAGCCATAAAAATCATTTCCAAAATAATTTTTTATATACTCACCCTTATAGCCGGTACAAATGATAAAATGTTTAATCCTGTTTCGTTTTAAGAATTTTAGCTGATGATATAGAAATGGTTTTCCATTAATATCTGCCATAGGCTTAGGTCTATCACTTACTAATTCTTTAAGTCTAGTTCCTTTTCCTCCAGCTAAAATAATAGCTCTGTCAGTCAATAATTTTTCTAAAGAGTTTATTGGAATATTTCTTTCATTTAAAAAATATAAACACCTAGCATAAAAATTTATGAATTTTCAACAGCCATATTTCTTATAACAGTATAAAGCAGGTCAATATTTTCCTTCAAATCTTTAGAGTCATTTCCAAAAAATATACCATTGTTATGTATATTATTTGTATTTTCATAGTTACCATTTGAAATATATTTAATGTTATGATTTTTAATTACAGGATTAAGCATGAAATTTCCAGCTACAATTGGTCTACACTCAATTTGATTTGAATTAAGTACTTTAACAAGTTCGTCACGACGGTTAATTAACTTTCCTTCCAAAATAATAGAAAAACCAAACCATGTTGATTCTCCCACTTCTTTTTGTATTTTAACTGGTAAATCTTGAAACTTTTCATTAAAATACTTTGCATTATTTAGTCTGCCTTCTCTTAATTCAGCCCACTTTCTTAATTGAACAGATCCTATTGCCCCACTCATTTCTAAAGGTCGCACACTATAACCTGGTGTTATAAATGTGAAGCTATCTTTGAAATTATCACCTGTTTTTTTATATATATTATTTTTATCATCTAAATCCCTACACCAACCGTGCGCTCGCATAGATTTTATAAAGTCAGCGTCATCTTTACTTTTACAAAGAATCATTCCGCCTTCCATCGTTTGCAAATGATGTGAAAAGAAAAAAGAAAAACTTCCAAACTCACCTATAGATCCACAAAACTCACCAGTATCAGAAATCGCCCCTAAAGATTCACAATTATCTTCTATAAGCAACAAATTATTTTTCTTTGCTATTTCTTTGATTTCGATATAATTACACGAATTGCCAAGAAGATTCACTGGAAAAATGGCACAGGTTTCATTGTTTATCGCTTTCTCAACTTTATTTGGATCCATGTTTAAAGTATCTATATCTACATCAACAAAATTCATTTCAAAATTATATTGATGAAGGGGAAAAAAAGTAGTAGACCAAGAAACAGCAGGTACTATAATATTACCTTTTAATTTATACTTTTCAGCCAAAGTTGCAATTATCAAAAGATTTGCGCTTGATCCACTGTTAACCATAACAGCATTATTTGCATTAAAATAGTTCGAAAATTCCTTTTCAAATTTTTTAACATTTGGTCCCATTGTATATCTTCCTGAAGCAATAATATCATGTATTGCCTGTATTTCTTCTTCACCCCAACTATTTGTAGCTAACGGATATTTCATCTGAACCTCGAGTAATTTTTTATAAAAAAGTATTTAAAATATTATAAACATCTCTAACCTACAACTAAAGAAAAAAAAATTAAAACCTTACTTAATAGTATCTTTTTTTTTAGCTAAAAGTTAAATGTAGACATTAGTTATTAAGTTCTTTAAAAAACTTAACGTAAAAAGTATTGATTATTATTTATTAATCAAACAAATATAAAAATTTTCTAGACACCATTTTTAGAGGAAAAAATGAAATTAAAAGGGAAAAAGATTTTTATTGCTGGACATAAAGGAATGGTTGGAAGTGGATTTTATAGAAGACTTAAAGAAGATGGATGTTCAGAATTAGTTGTAAAATCAAGGTCAGAATTAGATTTACTAAATTATTCGGAAGTTATGAGTTTTTTTAAAAAAGAAAAAATAGATGTAGTTATAAATTCAGCTGCTAAAGTTGGTGGTATTGTAGGTCAGCAAACATTTCCTACAGAGTTTTTATTAGAGAATTTGAAAATTCAAAATAATATAATTGAAGGTTCATTAGCTTCAGGTGTTGAAAAGCTCATTTTTTTAGCATCTTGTTGTATTTACCCTCGATTATGTAAACAACCAATGAAAGAAGAATATTTATTAACAGGGCCCATTGAAAAAACAAATGAACCTTACGCTATTGCAAAAATTGCTGGCATACTTTTAGCTCAGTCATTAAGCAAAGAAAATAGACTAAAGTCATTTTGTCCAATGCCAATTAATATTTATGGAACAAATGACAACTTTCATCCAAAATATAGTCATGTTATTCCTGGTTTAATCTATAGAATGAATAAAGCAAAAATAAATAATGATCCAAAATTTGAAGTTTGGGGTTCTGGAAATGCACTTAGAGATTTTATGCATATTGATGATTGTATTGATGGTATTTTATTTGCAAACGAACATTTTGAAAATGGTGAAGTTGTCAATATTGCTCCTGGAACAGAATTATCTACTAGAAAAACAGCAGAAATTATAAAAGATAAACTAGGATATAAAGGATCTTTAGTTCAAGACACAACTATACCTGATGGAACACCAAGGAAATTAGCAGATTCATCAGTCATGTCCTCTATTGGATGGAAACCAAAGATATCCTTTGAAGATGGTATTGAACAGGCTATTAATTGGTATTTTGAAAATATGAGTACAGCTAGGGGAGTAAATGTCTAATAAAAACAAAACTGTTTTAATAACAGGTATAACTGGTATGGTGGGTTCACACTTATTAGATTATTTGATATCTAATACAGAATGTAAAATAGTTGGAATTTGTCGTTGGAGAAGTCCTCTAGACAATATAGAACATCTTTCAAAGGAGATTAATTCAGAAAAAAGGATAAAATTAGAGTATGCTGATATAACTGATGTTGTATCACTTCAAAGAGTATTTAAAAAATACGATTTTGATTACATATCTCATCTTGCCGCACATAGTTTCCCTAAAACTAGTTTTGATATACCCGGAGAAGTCTATAATACAAATGTAAATGGGACATCTAATTTACTAGAAGTAATACGAGAATTTTCACCAAACTCTAAAATTCATATCTGTTCATCATCTGAGGTTTTTGGAAGGGTTCCACCAGAAAAAGTTCCAATTAATGAAGAAACAAAGTTCCATCCAGCAAGTCCGTACGCAATTTCTAAAACAGGAACAGATTTAATAGGTCAGTTCTATGGAGAAGCATACGGAATGAAAACCATTGTAACAAGGATGTTTACACATACAGGTCCCAGAAGAGGAGATGTTTTTGCTGAGTCAACTTTTGCAAAACAAATTGCTATGATTGAAAAAGGTGTTCTTGAACCAACTATAAATGTTGGTAATTTGGATTCTTTAAGAACATTTGCAGATGTTAGAGATGCAGTTCGTGCTTATTGGTCTCTGTTGGATTCACTGTCTGTTAAACCTGGAGACTATTTTAATATTGGTGGGAATTTTACTTGTAAAATTGGAGAAATGTTAGATTATCTAATTTCCATATCAAGTTTTAAGAGCAAAATAAAAATTAATGTAGATCCTAAGAGATTAAGGCCAGTAGACGCTGACTTACAAGTTCCAGATATTTCTAAATTTAAATCTATAAGTAACTGGACACCTCAATATTCATTTGAACAAACTATGCAGGATTTACTTAATTACTGGAGAGAGAAGATTGAAAATAAAGGAAATTATATTCAAAGATAAACTTACACTAATTATATGTACTTTCTTAACTCGCCCTCATATATGGAAGAATAATATTGTCAGCTTATTTTGTTACTAGTTTTAATAATTCTGATATGCTATCAGAATTTCTAAAAAATAATAATGGTATTGATAGAACAAAATTTCTCAATATTGATCTTGGTTCTAGTGAAAAGCATTTATCAAAAACCAAAGAGTTAGAAACAATTTATGGTTTTGAAACTTTTCAAACCAATAATAGAAAAATGGCAAGCAACTTAATATTAGCTTCAAATTGGGGTCTTAGTAAAGGTGAAGAATGGATTACATACTGTCACCACGACATTTATAATTTAACAAAAAATTTTTTTTCAGAATATAATTATCGTCTACAGTATGTACCAGAATTTGTAGGTTCTGTTGGAGTTAATGTTTATCATGATCATGCTGAGATCTCTAAATGGAATAATTTAAAACCTGAATTAATGACAATTGCTAGAAGTTTTGTTCAAAAAGGGGATGGGTGGTATAGACCAAGGCCAACCTCAAGATTTAATCCAAAGACTGTTAGTATGGGAGAGCAAATTTACTCAGAATCTGTTCTTTGGTGTCTCATTTCTCATAGGTCAAACTTAGTAAAAAAGTATGTATCTGATAAAACAAAATTTGACTTCTTTCTTTCATATGATGATATAATTATGCAATTTCTATCATATGACAAACCAAGTTTTGTTTTTACTGACCTTTGCATAGCCCATGATCAATCAATTAAAATTAAATATAATTTAACAAAAAGTTCCCCTGATGATAAAAATAAAGAGAAGGTTTACGGACGAATAGACCATCATAAAAATTGGTATGATAAATGGGGGTTTGAGTTTGATTTTTATAAAACAATATTTGGGAAAAATATATATATAAAAAAGGGATTTAATTATACATTAAGAAAATCTATTCCTGTTTTACTAACTAATTTGGACACAGTTGCCAGATCTACATTCCTAGAATCTCGATCTACAGGAAAACGTTATTCAAATACTATAAATAAGTTTTTTGATATTGATCCAAAATACGAAGTTTTAAAAGATTGGAAAGAAGAATAATATTTAATTTCAATAAAATTCAAAAATTTTTATTATTAAAACAATTGCTAAAAAAAAATATATATTTAAAGCTTGGGATTGATTTATTTCTTATTTATCTAATTGTTCATTTTTCATCCAATGTTGCTTTTCATCATCAGAATTCTTTATACTTTCAGACTGTATTAGAAAGTAATTTCTTAGTTTATAGATACCCACCTGCAACATATTTTTTTCCAGATTTTATAATTTATTTGTTTATAAACCTACTTAATTTTGAAACTTGGCAGACAATAAACTTAGCCGGTATATCACTATTTATAATAAGTCTTTATTTATCATTTTTATTAATAGGAAAAACTGGTAGTTTATTTATTTTTTTAATAGCTCTTTTAATATCAGATCTTGTTCCATTAAGACTCATGTATCATTTTGGAATAATTTCATTATCATTCCTATATATTGTTGTTCTAGATAGAAAAATTAGATTCTTTATATTGTCAATTTCTATAATATCCGACCCCCTTTTTGTTATTTTTTGGATAGTAATTCCAATTATTTATCCAAAAAAAACCTATGATTACAGAGAAATTTTAACGGTAATTTTATCATTATTAATCTCAATGTTTTTAAATGAAACAAGTATCGCTTTTATTTTATTATTTTTTACAACAGCATTAATTTTGATACCGATTATATTTCTAAAGTTTTTTAAAAATGGACTTCTTTTAAAAAACCCTTATAAGAACTTTATTATAGCTTGTGGGATTATTTTTTTAATAATTATTACATTATATGATAGACAATTAGACAGATATGTCATTCCCCTTATAATATCAGTATTATTAGCCCTTTTTTATAATAAAAATAAAAGCATCAATTATTTTGATAAAAAATCTTTTTTATATTTAGCTATAATTTTCGTATCAATACTAGTTTTTCGATTTGATAACATCTTTTTTGGAGAAAATGAAAGGCAATTTGCTTTGTATGAATGTGCTATTAGTGAAATTGATAAATATAAAATTAATGAAATTTCTACAACGGATTCTCACACAAAGAGTTTGTTTCTAGCAAGCAAAATTAAAGAGTCTAATGTTTCGGTAGTTCAAATTGATGCTCATAATAATATTTTAGATACATGGATTTCACCATATAAAACTCATTTAAATAGAAGTGATTATTTATTAACTAAAAAAGATTTTTGTAAGGTCCAGGATAATACGTGCATAAATCCTAATGGTGTAAAATTTCAATTCAATAAGATTATAGAAATATGTGATAACTTTTTTTTAATAAATACAGTTTCTAAACTGCCGATCAATAGTTATACTAATTTTGGCAACAATATTTTTCAAATAAAATTTAATAGGCTCTTTTATAATTTTAAAATTAATTATAGTAAAGCATTAGGAAAGACTAAAAGGTAGAATTGGTGATAATATATAAAAAAATATTAGATATATATATAAAATTAATTGTATCTGATAAACTTGACAACAAAAATTTAATTGATATTGATACCAAGTCAAATATCTTGTTAGCTATAAATTTTAAAATTTAAAGTCTATAATTAAATGATTAACACCGTTAAAAAATTACTTTCATTTTCAAGAATAACCAAACAAGTTATAATGGTGCTCTTTGATATTATAATACTAGAACTATCTATTATTCTTTCTTATAGCCTTAGACAGGCAGCTTGGTTTTGGCCAAGTGCAGAGTTAGAAAAATTAGTTTATTTAGCACCTCTTTTTGCAATTCCTGTATTTTATTTTTTTGGTTTATATCATTCAGTAGTTCGCTTCATGGGTGCAAAAGCTTTAACTTCGATAGTTTATGCCATTTCTTTCTATATGATTATTTGGTCCTTGATAGGGTATTTTATAAATGTTGAGGTTCCCAGATCCGTATTAATTTATCATGATGGAGGAAATATATATAAAGTTAGTGAATATTTTAGTGGTTTTTTTGTTCTTTGTATAATTAACTGGTTAATCTGTATATTACTTATAGGCTCTTCAAGAATGATAGTTCGTCAAGCCTATCAGGCTATTAATAGTGGTTTCTTTGATAATAATCATAAAAGAAAGAATATTGCTATTTATGGTGCGGGAGAAGCTGGTATTCAACTTGCAAATGCTTTGTATTTTAGTAAAGACTTTAAACCAGTAGCGTTTATCGACGATAATACTACTTTAATTGGAAAACAAATATCTGAATTAAAAATTTTTTCTAGTTTAAATATTAAACCTTTAATAAAAAAATTTGAACTTCAAGAAGTTTTGATTGCAATTCCTTCTATGAGTGAAGATCAAAAAAATAAAATCATAGATAAATTAAAAAATTATTCTGTCAAAGTTAGTTCTCTACCTGGAATAAATGAAATTGCGAAAGGAAAATTTAAAATTGAAGATAGAGAGCCAATCAAAATAGAAGATATTTTAGGAAGAGATAAAATTTCTCCAAATATAGATTTAATGAAAAAAAATATTGAAAATAAGAATATTTTAGTTACAGGTGCTGGCGGTTCAATAGGTTCCGAAATATGTAATCAAATTTTAAAATTATCACCAAAGTCATTAGTTTTGTATGAACATAATGAATTTTCACTTTATAATATTGATAGAGAACTCAGAGAAAAAAAAATTAATCAAAAGTTAAATATATTCCCTATTTTAGGGAATGTTTGTGATAAAGACAAACTGTGCTTATTACTTAAAAAATTTAAAATAAACACTGTTTATCACGCTGCAGCTTATAAACATGTGCCTTTGGTTGAGATGAATATTTTAGAAGCCTTTAAAAATAATATTATAGGGACTTATAATTGTGCTCAGGCTTCTATTGACACAAATGTTGAAAAATTTGTATTAATTTCTACAGACAAAGCTGTAAGGCCAACCAGTTTTATGGGGGCAACAAAAAGAATTGCAGAAATTATATTGCAATCAATTTCTAATGAAAGCTCAACAGTATTTACCTCTGTAAGATTTGGAAATGTTTTAGGATCTAGTGGATCAGTAATACCTCTCTTTGAGAATCAAATTAAAAAAGGTGGTCCTTTATCAGTAACACATAAAGACATTACTAGATATTTTATGACTGTTGAAGAAGCTTCACAATTAGTAATACAAGCAGGTTCAATTGATAATAAAGGCGGTATCTTTTTTTTGGATATGGGAGAACCAATAAAAATATTAGACGTAGCTAAAAAAATGATTGAATTGTCAGGTTTTACTTGGAATAAAAAAGATTCTAAAAATAATATTGATATTTTAATTACTGGTCTGCGCTCTGGCGAAAAGTTATTTGAAGAACTTTCAATAGACAATGATATTCAAAATACTATCCACCCAAAAATTATGTTAGCTAAACAACAATCTCAACTAATTAAGAAACCGCATGACTTTATTGAAAAATTTAAAGATAAATATACTGTAGATAATATAAATAGTATTCATAAATTAGTTACAAATACCATCAATGAGTATTCACCTGAAAAACATAAAACTGATATATTTTTAAACCATTAACTTACAAAAATGTGGTTTTTCATCATCTTTATCCTTTTACTAGAAAAAGTATAAAAAGAAATTAACTAATTTAACTTGTTTGGTTTGATTTTATAAAAGTATACCTTTTATAATATATGTATCGAATAAAGGTTGATATAATTTAACAAATAAAGGAGCCAAAAATCTCATAAAACTATTAAAAAAAACAAAAATTAGTAAATAAGACGTTTTTCTTCTGATTAAAAAGTTTTAAACAAAAAACATAAAAATTTTTTTGAATTTTTTTATTCTAGTCTTAAAAAATCGCACTCTTTATAATCTATCTATGTTTTTATATTTATTGGATTTAAAAGCCCATGAGTTTTATTAGATATATTAATTTTCAAAAATTAACTAAATTTTTATCAGAATCAAACTTTTTTCTCTGTTAATTTTGAAGTTATGTAATTTTCCAATATTATAGAGCTACTATTAATTTTCTCAAACCCACCAATACCATAAACAAATTTAATTTTATTATTATCTTTAAATTTTTCTGCTTCAGGGGTATTATTATTTTTTCTATCACCCCCATTTGCAAATATTAAAATTTCATCATTATCTAATTCTTTAATTAACTCAATTATAAGATTATTCGCTGTATCATCGCTATCATTCCATACTTTTACACATTCAACCATTTTTAAATTTTCAATAATAAACTTTCTTTCTTCTAACTTTTGGAAAGCGAACCCTTTTTTCCTTTTTAGCCATTCATCACTATTAATACCAACAACCAGTCTTTTAGAGATTTTTGAGGCCTCTAAAAAATATTTTATATGTCCAGAATGAAGTGGATCAAAACCGCCAGTTACTAAAACGCTTTTTCTAAAGTAATTGGTCATAATTTAAAGTGCATAAATTTATGCTGTTATTAGTTGAAATATGTTTCATTATAAAAACTATTTTGATAATAATTTATTAATTTTAAACTTGATAAGTAACTATAGTTATATAAAAACTGAACTTATTAGTTTATTATATAAGTGAACAATAAATAACTATAAAAAATTAAT